>Ga0138268_1448413_pt1 | contig 45373 bp, 3 predicted proteins | sample RNAICE20151125_FD_106934 | JGI IMG/M metagenome (GOLD analysis project Ga0138268, IMG submission 106934) | Metatranscriptomics of polar marine prokaryotic and eukaryotic communities from Arthur Harbor ice station, Antarctica -... | ecosystem: Environmental > Aquatic > Marine > Unclassified...
AGCAAGGCAAAGACCTGTACTCCCGTTATAACCAACAAAAGCAGCAGCAAGTACTCACAGCAGAACAGTAGCAGCAACCAGTAGCAAGCCTTTTAGGAGAGCAGAGAGCAGAGAAAAAAACACGCGTGCCAACAAGGATCCGAGGACGAAAACAGACCAACAGTCTTAGTCTTGACGAACGATCTCAGCACGCAAGACCGCGATAAAAGAAACCAACTTACTAAGATGAGTTACTCTGTAAAATTCGCGGTGGTACTATTCGCATGCTTCGCGGCATCGGCAACCGTACCGGAGCCACCTTCTGCAATCTGGATGAATGCAATCAGCGACAGCGAGATCCAAGTAGATTTCGCTCCACCCTCTAGTGACGGCGGATCGCATGTTACCAGCTACAAGGTGGAGTGGGACACTGATCCTGGAAACCAAGAGATCCAGACCATCACTACGAGCACATTCACAGGGCCGAACGAGATCATTTCGATCTCCACGTCCGCTGCAGATGTCGACGAAGTGCAGGAAATCCGAACCACAGCCGACCACGTTCGCGAAGAACAACTGATCACTACCTCGTGTGACCCATACAACACCCTCTCTGGCACTTTCACCATCAAACTAGACACAACTGCCACTGGTGGCAGTGTCCAAACTAGTGGTGTTATCGGATACGATTCCGCTGCTGAGGATGGCTCCGATCGCAGCTCGCTCCAAAGCATTTTGGAAGCAATGACCAATGTTGACCAAACCGATTCCGATCGTGTTAACGTCACCAGGTCTGATGCAGACAGCGAGTTCGGCTACACTTGGACGATCACATTCCCTTACTCGATGGGCGATGTCCCGCAAGTGACCCTGGGGAGTAACTCTCTCGGGGGCACCGGCGCGAACGTCGCTTTCAGAACCGTGACCGAAGGCAACATCATTCGTGGTAGCTTCCGTGTTACATACAGCGGTGCCACCACAATCGACCTCCCGTACAATTCGTTGGACGTCGATGTGAAGGAAGCACTCGAAGCATTGGCCCCTGTGGAGACTGTAGATGTCGTGCGAACTGGCCCAGACCACCAGCGTGGTTACGTTTGGACCGTGACCTTCACTTCCGATGTGAATTCTGGCGATCTTGACATCATGACAACCGAGTACGCCGACACGCTCACGGGTACTGGTTCGCGCGCATTGATCCATGACCATGCTTCCCTCGATGCAATCACCAATGTGGCTGGAGGTATCCAGCAAGGCAACGAGCTGGGCGGCCAGTTCCAGATTTCTTTCGATGGCAACACGCAGCTAGTCAGCTACGCTGCATCGGCTGCGGAAATGAAAGCAAAACTTGAGCTTGTCGGAACCCAGAATGTTGCTGTTACTCGCAGTGGCCCTGATCCGGAACTTGGATACACTTGGGTCGTTACTTTCCTTCAAACGGAAGGCGATGTGGCTGATCTCAGCGTTGATCCTGCTTCACTCACGGCATCTGCAATGAGCAATCCAGCTTTCACTACCAACTGCCCGACTTCCGCTTGTAAGGACGTCACGTTCAAAGAGTTGAGGAAGGGAACACAGAAAGAGGTGCAGCTCCTTTCGACAAGTTCGACCGGAACAGTCAGCAGTGCCACGTACTTCCGATTGAAGTACGACGGCCAAACTACCAACGAGATTGCGGCCAACCCAGCAAGCGGCGATTGCGCATCCAGCGTGAGGGAAACACAGAGGGTGACCATCACCTCCACCAACATTGTTTCGTCTCTCACCACTTTCAGGCTAGTGTTCGAGGACAAGGGCGTGACTGGCCCTATCGCAGCGAACCCCCAGTCCGGTGATTGCGTCATTGTGGCTGCCGCCATCGGAAATGAGTTGCAGATGCTCACTGGTGTGGGCGCTGTGATTGCCACCGGTGTTCCCACCGGCGATCTCGCCAAGCATCAATGCCAGATCGATATTGAGTTTACCGCACTCAGTGGTGATCGTCACGAGATGACCGTCATGGCGGGCGACAGTGCGGCTGGCTCCTCGGCACAGACAGGTGGCGATACCGTTGCCGTCACTACTGAAACCGAAGGCACCGTCGACAGCATCAAGACCGAGCTCGAAATGCTCACTAACGTAGGCACTGTCACCGTTTCCCCCGTCCATAGCTCCGACGCTGAAGAGTGCACGTGGCAAGTCACCTTCGATACGAACGCTGGCGATCTGCCAGTCATGGAGATCGCTGCCGGTACTCAGGACGCCGTGGGTGTACCCAGCGCAAGCCTTTCCGTCAGCGGCGCTGACACTGTAGAAGTCGCGAAGAATGTCTCTGGCACATCTGAAGCGCTTGGTGGGCATTACACCGTTGAGTTCCGTGGTCAGCGCACTGGCTACTTGCCGCGCGATGTCACCGCTGCTCATCTTCAATCCGCGCTTCAGGGTCTCTCCACGATCGGCTCTGTCGATGTGTACCGCGACCAAATCGACATGAACGGAGGCTACACCTGGACTGTGAGCTTTAAAACGGAGCTCGGCAACCTTGACCCTCTCATTGTTGACGACAGGGCGCTCACTGGCACCGTGGCGACCGGAACTGTGCAGGAGGTCGAACGCGGTGTACCACCGCCATTCAACAGCAAAGATCCCGAATACGGACTGAGTCTTGGCAGTGCGGTCATTACTGAACTCAACGAGCTCTCTCTGGTTGTTGGAGGTTTGGCACAAGGCATCCCGTATTTCTTCCGTGTTTCGGCGACGAATGCAGTGGGATATGGACTGCCCCGCATTTCTTCTCCTCCTTACGAGAAGCCCCTTGCCCAGCCTCCGAGCGCCCCCTCGAGTGTCAGTATCGCGATTCTCGATGGTTCCTCCCTTCGTGTGACGACCGAGCCGCCCCTTCTTGACGGTGGCAAGGCAGTCGACAAATTCAAGATCGAGTACGCCAATTCCAAGATGCAGGACGAGGTCCAATCCGTGAGGCTGTCCTACAATGTAACTCCGGAAGTACAGGTCATTGCCACGACTTCGAACGATGTAGCCGAGGAACAGATCATCCAAACGACCTCAACTTTTGAGACTGCTGAGGTTGCCGAGGAGCAGAACATCGTTTGTGATGCGTCTGGCGGTTCCTTCACGATCTCTTTTAATGGCAAAACTACTGCCCCGATCGCTGCCAACGAAGCCTCAGCCGCAGCCATCAAGGACTCGTTGGAGGAGTTGACAAGTATTCACACGGTGGACGTTACCTTTTTCGGTGGATGGGATCGCGCTTGCCAGCAGTGCGATGCAACGGGTTGCAGCGGTGGTTTCACCGTGAAATTCGTCAGCGTCACTGGTGCTCTCGGCGACATGCGAAGTATGACTACTGATGTCTCCCAGCTCGACGGCAACCGCCGTGCCGACGTTTTCGAACTTGTAAAGGGCCAGAGCAAGATTGCGGGCACATTCCGTCTGTCGTTCCGTGGCTACATCACCACTGATCTCGATTACAACATCTCTGCCGCATCCCTTGAAGACGAACTGAACGCCCTTGGCTCCCTCGGTCCGAACCAGGTTGAGGTTCAGAAAACCCTTTACGACGAAGATGGTGGCAGGCAATGCATTTGGAAAGTGTCTTTCGCTGGTGACCGGGTTGGTGGAGATGTCGAAGCTATCGAGGTCGACCCGTTGAACATGAAACTCATGGGTAACGGCGCCACGGTTGCAGTCCACACCGATGCCGGTTCCGGACTCGGCTCTGTCAGAGGCAATGAACTCGGTGGCTACTTCACCTTGACTCTTCGTGGCCACACAACTGCTGCCATCACCCATATGGCGTCGGATACCACCATGAAGCAGCGCTTGGAAGAGCTCCCCAACATCGGCACTGTCGATGTACACCGCACTGGCCCCACCCCCAATGGGGGCTACACATGGTCCGTCACATTCCTCTCCAACCCTGGTGCCTTCCCCGTAGGATCCAGCAACATCGCCGCGATCACGCCTAATTACCTCGAAACTCTTACCGGCACCAACAAGGCGGTGGTTGTCACTGACGTGGCTGGGACTGCGTCCGAGCCCCTTGAGGGAACTTACACGCTGAGCTACGGAGGTGAAACTACGATGAACATGCGCAACGATATCTCTGCCGCCGGCTTGAAGGAGTCGCTCGAGACCCTGCCCACCATTGGACGCGTTGACGTCGAGCGCACGGTGAACGCTGACGGTTTCACGTGGTTGGTTACTTTCAACGGCTGCCGAACTGTAAACAATCAGGACGTATGCAACATCGGCAACATTGACTCCATGCAACCGGATGCAGACATGCTTACTCCGGCAGGCAAGCCGGGCGTGACTGTCTACGAAGTCACGCCGGGCAGCGGGCCTGCTGGCCACGAAACCATCACTGATCTGTCTGGTGGCGCTCCTTACATCGTTGACATCAACGGCCTCAAGCTTGGCGAGCCATACTACGTACGTGTTTACGCGCACACTGCGGTCAGCTACGGTGCTCGCGCCTTGTCTACGCCTGAATCTGCTACCCCGGCTCATCAACCTCCGGGACCCCCTCCTGCGGTTATTCTCAAGGAATCCACTGGGCCTGACAGCGACCAAGGTCCCTCGATTACGCTCCGCTGGCTTCCCCCCTCTCGTAACGGAGGCCAAGCCGTTGCAGGTTATGAACTTTGGATGGACGAATGGGCCGGTGGCCGTTCCCGCATGGTATTCGACGGCACTGGCCAGCCCGACAAGACCGAGGACACCATCTACGCCCGTGACGATGGAATCGGTGTTGAAGCCGGCCGTCAGTATCGCTTTCAGGTTCGCGCCATCAACTACTGCCACCCGTCCCAGCCTAATCTCGTCTGCCACGGCGAGTTCAGTCCTGTTGAGATTTTCACTGTTCGCGCTCCTCGAGTCCCCCTCCCCCCTGCAGCCCCCACCCGCGATTCTTTGACAAACTTGGGCTCGACCACCGATCCTGACGACGGCGCCATCACGGTTTCGTGGAAGCGTCCTTTGGACAACGGAGGTGCTGCAATCACCAGCTACGAGTTGTACATCGATGGCGGCGCTGGCAGTGATTACCGCCACCCCACCTGGGATGGGCTTGTTGCGAACAAGACGGCGGAAGGTGTTGTTGCTTGGGAAGGCAGCGGTGTATTCACCTCTACCACCGTGCCGTCTACTTCGGCTACCTGCACTGTCGATCGCGAAGAATGCTCCTTCACGTTTAACGCTCTCAGAGAGAGCCATATCTACCAGTTCTACGTGATCGCACTGAACGCTAATGGAGCCAGTGGGCAGAGTCCAGTGTTGTCTGTACTGCTCAGCGCCATCCCGACCGCGCCAGCGAAGCCTGTTTTGACTGACATTTACACGACTACTGCTGCCGTAAGTCGCAATCTGCTCAGCAGTGGCGGCCTTTCTGGCGACGCCCCCGAGATTTCTGATCAACTTGTTACCCACATGACACTCGAATGGAGTGAACCCTCCGGGAACATCGGCTCCCCAATTACCGGTTACAAGCTGTACCAGTTCAAGGGAATTGGCAAGGTCACGGTCGCAGATCTTGATCCCGTGAAGCTCGAACAGCAGGAGATCACGACATACGTCGACACCCCTGTATATGAGCAGCAGGTTGTTACGATTGATGCAGGTGCAGGCAAGTTCCGCTTGCGTCTTGGCGAATACACTACCGAGCCCCTGGCTTATGACGCCACCGATTCCGCGGTAAAGTCCGCGCTCGAGCAATTTGCCACGGTATCCGAAGTGACTGTTACGCAGCAGACTATTAGCGGCTTGGGCTCCTACACCAAACGCGAGTTCACAATTACGTTTAATGACGCTCCCGAACCAATCGAGAAACTTGTTGTGCTCACCGATCAGCTTGAAACTCTCCGCTCCTACAGTGTTGAGCGCTCACGCCCTGGCTCCAAACCCCTCGACGGTTTGTTCACAGTAGCATTCCGCGGCTACGAAACTCCCCGTTTGAGCTTCAACGTTGATGACGCAGGCATGAAGCAAGCGCTTGAAAACTTGCCCAGTGTCGGTTACGTTGATGTCGTTAAGACGGCGTCTGCATACGGCACCGCCAGCTGGGTCGTGACTTTCCGCACGGAGATGGGCGATCTCCCTGCGATGGTCGTTACTTCTGGCCTCCTGACTGGTGGCAACGCTCGTGTTGGTGTCCGTGCTTCCTACGGCCCAGGCAGTGCTGCAACTTTGGTGTACGACGGTTCCCAGAAGCCTGAAGTGAAGCAATTCACTGTTACTGGACTTGAGCCTGACGCTTTGTACGCGTTCAAAGTCGTTGCCATCAATGCTGTCGGAGACGGGATTGCAAGTGCTGCAACCTCGACTATTGCCGCTCGCGCGGGATCTAGTGCAAGCCACACCACTGTTTCCGGATCAGCACTTACGCAAGGTATTGCTGGTGTTGTCTATGAGCAGCAAACGATTGAGTGCGCCAGTGCCGTCTGCCAGTTTTCCTTCTCTTTGGTACTCCCCACTGAGTCCTTCGGCCCTTCGGCACAGTTCGACGACAGTACTACCGCAGCCGACATGAAGACCGAGCTCGAGAACATCATGAAGATCGGCTCCGTCCAGGTCACACGGACTGAAAGGGCCTCCGCTTTTACGTGGACTGTCACTTTCATGGAACTGGTTGGCGACATTCCGCTCTTGAGTTCCGACGATGGCATTACCATCAGCGAGTTCGTGCAAGGTGAAGCCAACCACTTCACCATTGAGCCCAAGAAAGCTTCCGGCAACGTTGTGAAGGACCTGAGTTCTGCTGACAGTTTCGTCGGCCAAGACACGTTCTTCACCGAGCTTTGGACTTCCTCCCCTGATGTTCTGGATGGCACCCATGCATGGGAGCTTGACGGCGGCATCGCGACATACAACCCTGTTATCTATGAAATCCAGACTTTCACTCTTGACACCACTACCTCCACGTCTGGCACATTTGGTTTCCGCATGGACACCTCGCTGCCCTCCGATGACTACGATCTCCACGGCACTCCCAGGAGCCACCTCACCCAGCGTAAATGCTGCTTGGGCGGCAGTGACCAGACTACAGCTGTTGCGGATAGCCTCAACGTCGCTGATTTGAATGCTGCCTCGGATGCAGAGGCCGCCAAGATGGTCAAGGATATCATCGAAACCCTGTCTAACGTACAGCACGTCGACGTTTCCCGATCTCGTGTTGGCTCCGAAGATACTTACAGCGTCACCTTCTCTCAAGATCTTGGGGACAGACCTGCTCTCCAGACCGCCCGAGTGCTGTCTGTGGCCGACCTCACAGAAGGCGCACCGCTTACGACCGAACAAAACGGCCTGACGGAAGTACAGACCATCACTACATCTGCTGATCGTCACTTTGTCCGGGAAATGCAGTCCATCACGACCTACGTTTCGGCCGGAAACATCGGAGGCGACTTCAGGATCACGCTCGATGGCGCTGACGGTTACGTTACGATTTCGGCCACTGCTACTGCTGACGAGATGGAAGACGAGCTGGAGAAGCTCTCCAATGTCCGCGACGTTGATGTGGCTAAGCAGAACGTGAACGGCGACGGAACTGCAACTTGGACTGTGAAGTTCATCGACCCAGTCGGAGATGTCAAGGAACTCACGATCGACAGCTCCGAAGTGACTTCGGACGATGCGGCAGCTACCAAAAGGGTCGATGTGCAGGAGGTAGTCAAGGGCGAATCACCATTGGGCGGCACTTTTGTCATGTCCTACGGAATTGCAACAACCGCGAATCTCAAATTTGATATCTCTGCTGAAGACATGAAGTATGCGCTCGAAACCCTCTCCACTATTGACGAAGTTGATGTGACGAGGAACGATCTCGGCACTGGTCATCGCTGGACTGTATCCTTTACCAAGAACCTTGGCAACCTCCCCCCTCTTGTAGCCAGACCTTTCCGCCATGAAGAAGTGACCATCCAGAGTCTCGGAGGCAACCCCACTCCTCTTGGTGGAACATTCTCGTTGTCATTCGGTGGGTCCACCGTCGAAGATTTGCCATACGACATCTCTCAGCAGGGCATGAAAGCTGCGCTGCAGAGCATGCCGTCCATCGGCACAGTCGACGTTAACCGCGACACACGCAACTTCGGCCAATATGACTGGCGCATCACATTCCGATCCAACCTTGGCAATCTGCCCACCATCTCCGCGACTAGCAACGTCATGACTGGCAGCAGCGCGCAGGTGACAGTGACTGAGATCATATCTGGCGACGACGCCTCACTTACCGGATCCACGCCCCGTGTTGAGGTTAGGGAGAAGACCCCTGGTCTCCCCAGCTACACTGGGTACTACACACCGGAAGCAACCGGCAGTTACACCCTCGCCATTCGCCAGCTCGAGCGTGGTGGTCTCCACGGTGACTACTATGACAACCAGTGGCTCCTCCAGACGCCTGTGATTTCACGGATTGACCCGACTATCAGTTTCGCCTGGGGCACTGGTCTCATCACCCAATTCGGTCGTGATTACGTGAGTGCCCGTTGGTCGGGTAAGATCAAGGCCCCGACGACCGAGACTTACACCCTGTATCTCCTGGCTGATGATGGCGCGAGATTGTGGATTGATCACAACAAGGTGATCGACACTTGGGATGTGACCGGCGTCGAGCAGATGACGACCATCAGCTTCACCAAGGACCACTTCCACGACATCCGAGTCGAATTCAAAGAAGAGCGTGGCCCCGCCAACATCCAGCTTCGGTGGAGCAGTTTCTCGCAGCCCAAGCAGACCATTCCTGCCGACAGGCTGTACCATGCTACCCATGTGGCTGGCAGTCCATTTGCTATCAACGTCGTTCCTGGCGCTGCTGATTACCCCCATTCTACCGCCTCTGGACCTGGTTTGACCCTCACTTCTCCTGTTGCTGGCGAACCCGCGCTCTTCACTATCCAAGCTGCCGATCAGATGGGCAACAACAAGACGGTTGGAGGCGACACATTCACCGTCCAGCTCCACGGCCCGGTAGATTTCGACCTTGCGCCGTATTTGACTCCCGAATACATCGGCGGCGGCAAATACGCTGTTTCATACACTGCCCTCAAGACTGGCAACTACACCGTGTCGATTAAGGCTGGTGGCACCGCCGAGTTCCATTCGGACAACTCTGGCACCCACATTTACTGCGGCAGTGGCTCCACCGCCAAGTGCAGCCCTTTCCCAATCACTGTGAGGCCAGGCCGCACTGTGCGCCAAACCACCACCGCCAGCGACATCGCCAACGAGCCGCTGGACGCGTTGGTCGAGGCTGCGGCTGGCGACGTTGCCCGGTTTTCGATCCAAGCGAAAGATACATTCGGCAATAATCATTTGATTGGCGACGATACTGACGAATTCAAGGTCCTCCTGACGCACCAGTCCAACGAAAAGATCCGTTACCGTGGCAATATTCTCGATAACGGCGATAGCACCTACGAGGTCGACTATACAGTCCTCACCGCCGGTAATTACACCGTCGATGTCCTCTATCAAGGCCTCCGAGTCCTCACTTGTCCCCGTGGCCCGGGCTGCCTCGATCTGAACGAAGCCCCCTCGCTCTTGGTTGTGCACGGCGACCTCCACCCCCCGAGTTCCATTGCCTCTGACACGAAGGACAGTGATGCCCCTCCTCACCATGGTTTGAGCAAAGCTGTAACCGGCTTGGTTTCTTCTTTCACTGTGCATTCTCGTGACCAGTTTGAGAACCCCCGCCGAGGTGATGGCACCTTGAGGTTCCCTGGCTACGGCGACGGAGAGTCTGACGCCTTCTTGGTGACACTCAACGGACCCGATGGCTACAAAGTCGTTACATCCACCGCCGTCGAAAGTGTCACGTTGGCTTCTGGCGCTACCGGTTGGTTCACGCTCGCCGTAGGTGGAAAGACCACTACTGCTATGCCGCACGATATTACTGAGTCTGGCATGCGTACTGTTTTGGAGGAGACGCATGGATGGGAACGAACCGTCGAGGTCCACCGCACCACCCCTGGGGACACCGTATGGAGCATCACCTTCACTTCGCACCTTGCTGAGTGGTCGGCCGACCAACTCACCGTCGACAGCACTTCCACCGGCCTTGATGGTCAGTTGACCGTGGCCAGTGAAGCTAATGCTGGCGATTACCCCGCCAGTTACACTCTCTACAGGACTGGTCTGTACTCCATGTCTGTCACCTCCGGTGGCATGCACATCATGGGCAGCCCCTTCACCGTGACTGTCGATGATGGTGTTGTGCACCCAGTCACGTCTACCTCCACCGGCCCCGGCCTTGTTGGCGGTGTGGCAGGAACTGCTTACAAGTTCACCGTGCAGGCCAAGGATGTGAGAGCCTACGAGGAGCAGGCCATCAAGCCCAACGCGACTGTTGTCGACGCAGTTTTCGCGGAGCAGACAGTGACTTTGACTTCTGCCGCTGCTGGCCAGAGCTTGACTTTCCGTGGTTCCTCTGGCAGTGCGAGCGTTGCCAGCGGCGATGATTTCACCGCTGTCAAAGCTGCCCTCGAAGCCATCTACACTGTTGGTACCGGTGGTGTCGAAATCGTCGAAGAAGTTGGCACTGTGCAGGTCGGCACTGCGTTCACCGTTAGGTTCATCGGCGCGATGGTGTCAGGTGCAGTCCCCCTACTCGACGCCACGGCCTCCCTTACAGTGGCCCACAGCGTAGCTGGAGTTGCCGCCTTCCGAAAGGAGGTCCAGGCAATCCAATGCGGTGGCACCAGCGGATCCTTCACCCTCTCTTTCCGTGAAGTCCCAACTTCCGACTTGGACGCTGCAACTACCACGGTCGATGACCTGGAGTCGGCCCTTGCAGGACTGAGCACTATTACGACAAATGGTGCGACAAATGGTGTCACTGTGGTATCCGAAGCCGCCCCTTCCGTCGGCACTACCCTCGTGTGCACTGGAGCCAATATCTTCATCACCTACGACCTGGACACCGGCGATCTTCCGGACACTGTCATCGACGACAGCCTCCTCACCGGCGGTGCTGTCCAGAAGATGCCGAGCAGCAGTACTGATGGCATCCACCCTGTGTGGGGCAATTTCAAGCTTTCTTACGGCGGTGAATCGACCGGCAGTCTGCCATTCTATTCGTCCGCGAGTGAAGTGAAAACAGCGCTCGAGAGCTTGTCCACAGTTGGGGAGGTTACCGTCTACAAAGACTTGGTCGGAGCTGACACCGTACGCAGCGGCGAGCAAACATTGATGTTCCCAATCTGGACTGTGCGCTTCGACCTGACCACACACCCTAACAATATCGGTGATTTGCCTTTGATCGAGGCTGATGCCGACAATTTGCTCTTTGAGGCATCTGGCCAGTTTGCCCCGACGCTGTACGTGTTGGAAACAATGCCTGGCAGCAGCGGTAACAACCGGCAGGATGGCGAAGACTTGGCGCAGGTTTCTTTCGCGCTTCAGTCCACCTTCGTCGACGTCGGTGTTAAAGAAGTGCAAGAGATTCTCTGCGATGCTTCAAGCGGCTCCACCATTGACTTGTACTACAAGGGAGCGGTCCTCAACGATCTCGATGTCATGACCACCCTCGCTGAATTCGAGAATAAGTTGAACAACCTCATGTCGTCATTGCCTCTCGGCTCTGTCACCGTCACGAATGTAGGCGCTGGTCACCAATCCACTTTGTGCGAACGTGGCCATGGCTTCCCGGAACCGATCCGTGTTACCTTCGATCAGTACGACGAGAAGGCAGCTGGCGTTGTAACCAATTTCGGGGACATGCCGATGCTGCAGGCCAACCAATCTGGTGATGCCCGCGTAAGTATCAGCGAGATTGTGAAGGGTGTCGCCCCCAGCAACTTTACGTCTTACATCACCACCACAAACGGCACCGTCGCTTACGAAGGTGGCACAACTGGTCGTTACAATTTGGAGTATGTGCCAACCGTGAAGGGCTTGTACGCCGTCCAAGTGTACATCGACAGCGTTCATATCGAAACCGATTTGTCTTCTGGAGTAACTGTAGTCACTGCGCCTACCAGTGCCCCTCACAGTACGCACACTGCACTGCCCATTGCGATGGAAGATGTAATGGAAAAGTTCACCATCCAAGCCAAGGACGAATTTTTGAATGACCTTGATGGCAGCATCGCCGCCACTGATTCCTTCTTTGTGCAGCTCGTCGGAGAAACTGATCCCCGCAGCGGCCTTGGCCCCCCGGACCTCGTGGTTGGCACCATCACTGAAGCGTCACCGAACACTGACGGGACATACGCAGTCGAATACTTCCCGAAGGTTGCTGGCAATTACGTACTTTCCGTTACGCACCGCCGCCCCGGTGGTCTTCTCGTCACCTATTTCCACAGCGACGACCTGAGCGAGCCGGTGCTGACCAGCAGGGCGCACTGCCCGGTGGCTTCTAAGCGCGCGTCCGGCGCTGCTATGGATCCCTGCGATTCAAGTGCTATCGATGCGAACGTGTACTCTTCCTGGGGCACTAAGAGCCCCCTCGATTTCCTCACTTCTCCCGCGCCAGTACTCGACCACGAAATCAATTTCCCTCAGGACCGTTTCAGCGTGAGGTGGGAAGGCCAAATCGTCGCCCCGACGACGGAAACCTACTCTCTCCATGCTGGTTTGGATGCGGATGGTGGGGTACGCGTGCTGATCGATGGTGTCGCCGTTATCGACCATTTCAACAAGACCACTGCCGAAGAGCTCAGCGGAGAGGTCAGTTTCGTTGCAGGACAGTTCTACAATATCGTTGTTGAGTACCGTGAAGGCGTCGGCGAATCTTTCATCCATTTGATGTGGAGCTCTGCTACCACGCCCAAGGAACAAATTCCCTCCGCCGCACTCTTCTACACGAGACACCTCGACCGCAGCCCGATGGCAGTAACTTTCTACCCTGGTACTGTGGACACTGCCACTTCGAACGCAGTTGGCGCTGGCCTCACTTCAGGCGTGGCGCTGCGCACTTCTAGTTTCACCATTCAAGCCAAGGACACGCACGGGAACAACCGCTACCACAGCGGCATCAATGATTGGGTCATCCGTTTGACGGGCACGGCCGGCTGGGCTGCCGAGGGCCGTACTAACGATTACCATTCCCTCCCCAGAGCACCCCATGTGTACGACCCCAGCAACATCTGCGAAGACTGCGCTGTTAGCCTTGCGGCCAACGTGATCACGGTAGACGTGGACGTTATCCACCAGCTTATTCCTGGCACTGCCTTCTCCACGTCTGTCGGTGGCGCTTTCTACGATAACCACGAGCGATACAGGGATTGGCGCTCGGCTCCTAGGAAGGACTGCGTGTTCGAAACTGTGAGCACTACTAAATGGGGAGCAGGATCCGCTACCGTCACTGTCAAGGCTGGCCATGGGTGCGTCTTCGATTCCAGCGAAACGTACAGCATCCGCACCATGGTCAAGCTCGACTGGATCCGCCTGGGCACTGCGACCGTCACGCATGGCAGCATGGTCATCTCGCCCGATGATGACTTCACCCAACTGCCGGCCAACTCGCACTCTGCTGGAGTGCTGACACGTGGTGACGTCATCGTTGTGGGCACGGAACGCTTCACGGTCCACGACACCCTGGAATTCAGCGCGCTGAAACTCACTCTGTCCTCTGAATACCTCGGCCCCAGCGCAAACGGCATTGTCTGCTACAAGGCTGGTACCAACGCTGGTACGCATCTCGTCAATTTCGTACCGCAGGTGGAAGGTACCTACCGCCTCGATGTCAAAGAGCCTGCTGTGCACGAAGTGCAGCGCGTCACGACAGGTGTTGCACCAGGTGCTACGTTGGACCAGAATGGCTCCACATTCGACCTGACATTCGGCGGTTTCGACAGCAGTCGCACTCCCCGCAATGACACTGCCAGGCGCATCAGCTTCGATGCTGACGACGCTGACATGACAGCTGCATTGGAATCGCTCGAGAACATTCCTGTTGGCAGTGTCACTGTCAGGCGTAAGCCTGTGGAGATGCTGGTCAAACTTGCACCTGGGTGATCACTTTCAAGCGCGAGCAATGGTCTGATTGCACGAAGCTCACTCACAGCGATTACAATGTACCCTCCACTAGCTGCTCCGAAATTCTCGAGGGCGACCTCCCCCTGCTCATCGCCGACTACTCCGAGCTTGGTGGCAATGACGCCATCGTAACTGTTTCCGAGCAGATGAAGGGCCGTGCTGAGCAGTCCATCGTTGGCGCCCCTTTCACCGTTGTCGTCAAGCCTGACGGCACCGATGCAAGTGTTACTACTGCTTTCGGCAAAGGTTTGGTGTTCGGCACCGCCGGTGAAGCTTCCAAATTTACTGTCCAGGCTAAGGACGGGCACGGCAACAACAGGGATGACGATCAGGCCAACGACGGTTTCCGTGTGGTCGCTTTCCACCCCGGTGTCGCCCCGGAACTTGCGGGATCCTACGTCGAGGGTTCTGTAGAGTACGTAGGCGGAGGCGCGTACGCTTGCGAATTTGTCCCCACACGTGCTGGCAAGCACACTATTGCTGTGACCATGGCGACCGAACGCGAGGTTCAGCGCATCACTACTTTCTTCGCGGGCAATTCCGCGGACGACAAGCAGGCCAGAGGCGGCACTTTCACCATCTCTTACCAGGGCAGCACCACTGAGCCCCTCGCATGGGATGCTGATGCTAGCGATGTGACCAAGGTCCTTGAAGCTCTTCCCCTCCTCAGCTCTGTGCAGGTCGTACGCACTGCGGGATCTTTCTGCGTAACCACTGCGCCCTGCGTCACCATTGGCACCACTGATGAAGAACGCAATGGCTTCCGTTACGACGTGACTTTCGTCTCTGACGTCGGCAATGTCCCCGAAATGACTGTCGACGCTGGCAGCTTGCTCCCCGCTTACACCGACAAGACGAAGGCCGAGGTCATCACTATCACGCCAGGTGCGAGTACCCACATCCACACACTCAAGGACCACGGCGCGTCGCATGCCCATGTGGCAGTCGACTGCGATTTCACCTGCCAAAACATCGGATGCAGAACCATGCCTGAAATTCAGAAGGTTGAGGCCATCGGCGTCACAAGTGGTTCCTTCACCCTCATCTTCAATGGCCACGAGACTGCCCCCATGGATTGGTCGGCAGCGAGTGCCATGGCCACTGGTGGGGCTTACATGAAAACGAAATTGGAAGAGTTGGCCACGGTCGGCATCGTAGAGGTTGCCATCGCTGACTCTGGTTTGGATCGCACATGGACCATCACTTTCACCTCGGGTGGATTCACGTCTGTGGACTCTAGGAATTACGGCCCCCTGTCCCTCCTGGCGTCTGACGAGTCTGGATTGGATGATGGTAGCGTCACCACCTCTCGTGACCGATTCGGCGAAAGCCCATTCTCTGCCGAAATCGAACCCGCCGACACCAGTGCTGCACACACCACTGCCGTGCAGGGTGGCGTCGTGCTTCAGGATGGCGTTTGGACCAGCCACAACACGATGCACGGCAAGCAGAGGGCTGAATTTGAGCGCACCGCATATTTCACTATCGAAGCCCGTGATCGTTTCACCAATCGCGTGAAGCGTCGCCCTTACCGCGAAACTCAGACTGTAAACGTCACAGGTGGAAGTGGCGACCTCATTGCCGGTAGTTCTTTCACGCTCAGCTTTAACGGTGAGTCCACCATTTCGCTCCCGTACAACGCGACTTCGCTCCAGGTCGAAGCTGCGCTCGAGGCCCTTAGCACTGTAGGCGATGTCACCGTTCTTGCAACAGACGACGGCAGCTACAGTGTCACTTTCGTCTCGAACGAAGGCGATCTGCCGGCACTGGTGGTTGATACTTCCGGCTTGTCCTCTTCATCCGGTGCCCCGGAAGCATCGGTGACCGCCTGCGATTTGTACCGTCACCAGATCATCAAGACGTACATTGCTCCCGGGGAAGTCATCGGCGGTACGTTCCGCCTGCAGTTCCAGGACCACGTCACCGAGAATCTCAACTTCTCTATCAGCGCTCCTGAGCTCGAGGAACAACTCGAAATGCTCCCCAACATCATCAACGTGGAGGTTGTTGGCTCTGAGGTCGGCATCGTGGGCGTAGCTGAATGGACTGTGCACATGATCGCTGTCGAAGGCGAGCTTGGCCCGTTGTATGCCGAAGAGCAGCTGCTTACCGGCACGGCCGCGCGAATCAGGGTCACCGCCCACTGCATGGATGGAAGTGTTGCTGGACGCCACGGCCTTCACTACCTCGCTCGTCTTCAAGGACCAACCGAAGTCAAGGCTGATGTCAGTCACATTGACGGTGCCGGTACTGTTATGCCTCAATTCAGCGGCAACGACCAGTACCAAGACCCTCTCGTCTACTCTCTCTCGCTCGACGGCACTCCTTGGAAGAACGTGACCGCATGCACGAATGATCCCTGGGAATCGTGGGGCCACTGCATGTACGGCGACGCTGGTCGGTACCTCGTGGAGTATGAAGGACCGCGCATGGGCAGTTACAACATGTATGTCGAGCAGGCCCAAGCTGGCGGTCTGCTGGGCAAGTACTTCAATAACAGGTGGCTGTTTGGCAACCCTGTCTCCTCTCGTGTCGACAGCACCATTGACTTCGACTGGCCTGGATACATCACTGAGACTGGCAAGGACTTCATCAGCATTCGTTGGTCTGGCTACATCCGTCCGGCCTTCAGTGAGCAGTACACATTCCATGTGCAAGTCAACGATGGGGCACGTTTGTGGGTAGACAACGTGCAGTTGTTTGACGCTTTCGAAGCCGAAGTCGAAGACGCTGCTCAATTCGCCGAGTACAGCTATTCGACCAACGTCACTCTTGTTGCTGGGCGGTTGTATGATATCCTGCTTGAATACCGCGAAAACAAGGGCTCTGCTTTCGCCAAGTTGATGTGGTCCAGTGCCACACAGCCCAAGACTGTCATCCCCTCCCACTATCTCTTCCACTCTGCAGAACCCATCGGCAGTGCTGCATTCCAAGGCACCTCAGTCCAGACCTCCAGTCACTTCGAGTTCATTAGCGAGAACGGGCTGGCCAGTCCATTCGCTGTCACTCCTGTCGGTGTCAAGTCAACAGCCCCGACCAACGCCGCTCTTGCCATCGACACCGATACCTCCCTTCTTGTGACTTTCGAAGTGCCAATCAACGACGGCGGTACTCCCATTATTGAGTACAAGGTTGAATGGTGGGATGCCAATGAGGGATATGGCATGAAGGAAAATCAGACTGTTGTTGTCGCCGCCACTGGCGGACGATTCCAGCTTGGATTTGCCGACGATTACACTGAGCCTCTTCACCACAACATCACGGACTTGGACATGGAGAAAGCACTCGAGGCCCTCGAAGGGATGGGCGATCTCACCGTGGTCGAAGATGAAGCCCTCCCCGGCGTGTTCAGGATTATTTTCGAAACGAATGTTGGCGATGCTGAGGACATTACGGTGAAGCAAGCTAACGGCCTCGATGGCACGGTCACAGTCTGCACCGGCGGAGTTGTTGCTGGAGTTTGCAAGTCGACGGACAGCTTCACTGGTGGGGCCGACAACAACCACGATTGTGCCGTCCCATTCGTGTACACCCCCGGAAGCCCCATGGATTGCGTCGCCTTCAGCATGGATGTAAGCTTGGACGTTGTTCCCGGGCAGCCGTTCAGTTACATCATTCAGGATTTGAACCAGCTGTCGCAACATACCGCTGGTTTCAGTGCGCGCGTTAGTGCCCGCAACGCCATCGGCTGGAGTGTGGCGAGTGCACCCGTTACCCTCAAGCCCATGGCCGTGCCCGAAGTGCCAACTCAAGTCGAGCTCGTGCGCATCGCTGGCTCGTCCACCGCCCTCAAAGTGTACTGGACCCATGGTGATGACCAGTCTTCTCCCATCACGCACTACCTCGTGGAGTGGGATGTGGCTGCCAACTTCTCCTCCGCTGACAAGCACGAGGCCGAGTACGGAGTGTTCGCTGCGGCTTGCAACCGTGTGTACGGAAATAAGGGCGACACTACCGCCCCTCTCGATCATGTCGACCCCGGCTGGATGGAGTACACGATGACCGGCCTCCAGGCTGGCACGCCTTATCACGTCCGCATCTCCGCTAGGAATTCAATGGGCTTTGGTCCTGTACAAGAAGCCGTGCGTCCTCTCTGGAGGGGCGGCACTGCATTCCCCGAGGCCGTCGTCCCGAGGAAGACCGCTGACCAAATTGCCTACGGAGTGGGCGTTACACTCGCTACGGTGCCTGCCGATGATTCCACTTCTGTGTTCGACTCCACTCAGTCCCTCCGGGTTACTTGGCATGCTCCTGTCAGCGACCATGGCGTCGCCGTATCGAAGTACAATGTTGAGTGGTTCACCCAGCAGAGTACCGCCGAAGTGGAAGAAATCACCATCAACGCTACTGCTACCATCGCTGGTACCTTCCAGCTCACTTACGATGGAGAAACCACCGACCACCTGAAGCACGACATCGACGAAATTGACATGGAGAAGGCGCTCAACGGCCTCCAGACCATCAGGCACGTGCACGTCGAAAGGTCAAACATGATCGACAACGGCTATGTCTGGACTGTCACGTTCGCCATCGATGCACCTGCTGCATTCGGAAACCAAATCACCGCTGACGGCACTGGTCTTTCGGCTGACAGTGGAGCCATTCCTAATGCACGTGTTTTGACTACCACTGATGGCCTGCTCGCGGTGACACATCCCGACCAGGATAACCACTTGCTCAGCCACGAGGTGGTGGATGTTAGCGACGGCCCGCCTTTTAGCTACACCATCACTGGTTTGCTGCCTGGCATCGAGTACTTTGCCCGTGTTTCGGCTTTCAACAACCGCGGCTACAACGCTCCCCAGTCTTCTCTGCCTCTGAAGCTTGCGCCTCCCATGCAGAAGCCCGATGTGCCCACGCAAGTAACGCTGATCGTCAACACCGCTACTTCACTTAAGGTATTGTGGAACCACCCCGATGGCAGTACCGACACTTCGTTCGGCGGCCGCAGTGATGGTGGAGACACCGTTACCAAGTACAAGATCGAATGGGATACCGTCTCGTCTTTCGACAGCCAGAATGGTGTACCGGTTGGCTCCAACAACTTCATCCCCCCGACTCCCGCTACTGACTGCAAGCAGACTCCCTGCGAGTATGTTATGGCGAGTCTCAGCAAGGGCGGCACCTACTTCGTCCGCGTGTACTCTTACAACACCTACGGATACTCCGTGAGGGCTGCTGCATCCACCCCTGGATCCGAGTCCCCCAAGACCCAGCCTCTCCCTCCTTCTCTTGTCACTGTTACGCCTGCATCTACTTCCTCGCTCAAGGTTTCATTCCCCGCCACTACGGACAACGGCGGTGGTGCTGTCACTAAGTACATGGTCGAGTGGGACGCTGTCGGCCAGGAGGGATACTTGGCCCACTTGCTGCCTACTGATGCCGCGTCGGCCATGCTCTACTCCCCTCATGAGGTGCAGACCATTCAGGTCATGTCCACAAACTACGATCTCGGCGGCACTTTCCGTGTCGCTTTCCAGGATTACGGCACTTCCGAACTGGCATATGACGTCTCTGCGGATGAGATGCGCCAGCAGCTTGAGAAGCTTCCTGGCATGGGTGCCATTACCGTCTCCAGGGTGCAGCATTTGAAGTTGGACAGCGATGATGTAATGCAGGAGAACGGCTACATTTGGACCGTCTCGTTCCTTCACAACGGTGGCGATTTGAATGTGGCGTGGTCGACGGACAAGTTTGGAGACGTCCAGCCAATGACTGTTTCGACGGCGCAGTTCGATTTGGTGACGACTTTCGCGACCTCCGCCAGCGATGGCACTTTGACTGGTACTGGTACCCGATCTGCCACGGTTGCTACCACAGTTGGTAGGTTCGCTGGTTTCGAGCAGCAAATTGTCACCACCAGCACTAGTGCTGGTCTTCTCGAAGGCTCTTTCACCCTCACTTTCGATGGCGCCACGACTATGCCACTGACTCACAATGTTTCTGCGCTTGCTATGAAACAGCAGCTTGAAGCACTCGGAAACACGGGCGAACTCTACGTGACCCAGCGCGCACTCAACTTGGGCCACGAGTGGACTATCGTGTTCCAGACGCTCCTCGGAAATGTCGCTACCATCACCGCGGATACCGGTGGCTTGTCTTGCACGGTCAATGCTGCATCTTTCGGCGTTGAAACGAACGAAAAGGTGGTTGGCCTTCTTCCGTCCATGGGCAGTTCCCTCAGGGGGGAGCGCGTGCTCACAGAGACCGATATTGCAGGCACCACCATCGATCACATCATCGATGGCCTGCTTACGGGCGAGCATTACCATGTACGTGTGTCCGCGTGGAACGGCGTGGGCTTCAGCTACGGCAAGACAATGTACAGTACGCCCGCTCTTGTCGCCCCCTCCGCTGTCCCTAGTGCTCCCGTCTCCGTCGATGTGGTTCCCATCTCCGGAACTGAGCTGAAGGTCACCTGGATTGTGCCCCAGCACGATAGCGGCAGCTCGATCACCAAGTATCGCGTTGATTGGGACACCCACATGGGCGTTGCCGAGCAGCAGACGATCGTGACCTCCTCTGCGTCTCCTATCGAAGGAACCTTCGCTGTTAGCTTCCGTGGACAGCGCAGTGCCGAAATCTTGTCGGGAGCTACCGAGCAGCAAATGAAGATTGCCATCGAAAGCTTGCCCACTGTAGGTACCGTCAAGGTAACGCGTGTTGGACCATTGAATAACGGCTACCAGTGGACCGTCACCTTCACTTCAAACATTGGCGATCTGCCTGCTCTGAAGACCCACAGCTCTCTGCAGAACGGAGCGGCAGTCGCTGCTTCCGAGCTCGTCAAGGGAACGACACCTGCGTTCGACCATGGCACAATCGGCATCAATGTTCTTCCCCTCGGTACCACCACTCTCGAAGTCAAGCAAGAAGTCCAGTCGATCACTGTCGCGTCTGGCGCTGCTGACCTCGCCGGCTACTTCACTGTGTCCTTCATGGGCGAAACCAGCGTCGACATCAAGCACGACGCATCCGAAACTGATGTTCTTCTCGCGCTTGAAGGTCTCTCCACCATTTCGACTGTTGCCGTTACTGCCGCTGATGTTACCCAGAGCACCACTGCTCCACTTGCCCGCCACGGCAAGGTTTGGCAGGTAACTTTTACCTCTGAAACTGGCGATTTGCCGTTGCTGCTCGTCAAGACCTCCACCGGACTCGACTATGCTCCCGTTGCGCGGGGTGGATCGCTGACCGGCACGAACCCGGAAGTCAAGGTTACTGAAGTCGTCAAGGGCAATCTCGATACCTCCTTTGTAATCTCCGGCTTGTCTGCCACCAGTGCGTACAACACGCGTGTCTTCGCCTACAACGGAAATGGTTGGGGCGAAGCCCAAATCGCGGCGTTCGCGTCGAGCCCAAGCAGCCAGCCCCCGACTAGCCCTAGTGATGTCTTGGTCGCTGTCGCTGCAGGATCAAGCTCGGAGTCCAAGCTCTACGTGTCATGGAATGGACCCAAGTACACCGGCGGTGATGATGTGAGCAAATATGTTGTGGAGTGGTCCAAGACCTCAAGTTTCAGCGCGTCTACGGTACAGGTGGCGACCATCAGTACCTCGGCCGGCACTCTGGACTCGGATGCTGAATGCCTCACTGCCCCTTGCAGTTTCACGATCGCATCCCTTGAAGTCGCCACGGAGTACTACGTGCGCGTCCTTGCGTACAACTCCTTCGGATATGGCCCGCCCATGGAAGCTACCCCTGCTGCGAACGAGCATGAAGAGATCCAACAGATTCGCATTGCCACCAACTCTTCCGAGGCATCCTTCACTCTCCAGATTGGAACTCGCGCCCCCACCGCTTCAATTCCGGCCACCGCTTCCGCCGCAGTAGTGCAAGCCGCAATCCAAGCACTCAGCTACGTCCACTGCGTCGGTGTGACCCGCGTAGACGAATCAACTGACTACGACGCAGCTGCCTTCACTACCTACAAGAGGCATTGGTCCGTGACTTTCTGCGGCGTGCAGCGGGGCGAAGTGACTCCTTCCGCCGAAAGCGGCAACGTCGATGAGATGGAAGCGACTTCGACTGGGGACGTGATCACTGTATCTACTCTCCGTGACGGCCTGGACGACAACACTCCGTGGATCAAGCCCCAACGTGTCAAGTCCAGCGGCCCCATCGACGTGACGTTGACGCACATCTCCAAGACGCAGCTCGGCGTGTCGTGGAGCACACCTGTTGTCACGGGGTGGGCTCCTATCGCGAAGTACCTTGTGGAATGGGACACTGCTTACACCTTCGACAGCACGAAACGCACTGCAACCAACCCTCTTGCTACCGCTGTCGAATTCAGCGAGGTGGTAACCGCGACCGGCAACGCCAAACAGCAGTACCAGATCCAAGCTCTGGATTACGGCACAAGCGGCGTGACTTACTACGTCCGCGTCTCTGCTTTCAACGGTTTTGAATACAGCGATGCCGTCATTGCTAACGGTTCCGTTGTCACTTCAGTCACTCCCCACCAGACCTCTCTCGGACTCAGTCGCACTAGGGTTAATGTCAGTGAATGCTGCACTTCGCTCAAGACAACCGCGCAGGCTCCTTACAAGCCGGACTTCGTGAGCATGGAAATCAGCCGGATCAATGCACCTGACCAACTCGATGTTCATCATCGCACGCCCACGGGAAATCATCTTGGGTACACTGGCACCGATGCTGGTGACGGCGGCGAGGAAATTACCCACTTCAGATATGAGTGGAGCACCAGCTCTAACTTCGAGAACTCTCTCTTCTTTGATGCGCGCGCCATCGACGCCGACGGGTCATTCGACGCTTCGAACAACCCAGTGAACAATGCGAAGACGTGCCACTCGACTGCATGTGACATGCCGCTCGGTGCGGAAGTACAGTCGCTGTCCATCTACAGTACTACTTCCCAGTCTCTTCCGTCTGGCTGCATGGATGGTGTCCCCTGCGAGTTCAAGCTCGCTTTCGGCAGTTTTACCGAGGTGCTCTGTGAGAACTGCACAACTGCGTACGACGCCAGCTCTGGCGTGATCACCTACGATGGCGATTCTGGTGATGTCCAAGCGAAGCTGCCCACTGGTTCGCAGTTTATCATTGACAAGGACGGCATCAACTGCAAGTTCGTCGTCCTCCAACAGACTGACGAGACCAGTATCTACCCCGTGACGAATCACAGCTGCTCCGGTTTCACTGACCAAAGCTACTCCATTTACATCCAGAAAGCCACCTCTCCCATTGTTTACAACGCTAGTTCCGCCGACGTGCAGGCTGCTATCCTTACTGAGTTGGCTACAGATGTTGTGGTGAGCCGCGAAGCTATCGAAATGAACCCCGGCTTCGGCTTCAGGTGGCACGTCACATTCGTTGGCCATGCTGCCGCTGGCGATGTTGACCCGCTTATCGTGCAGGCGGTGGACAATGAGGCCAGCGCCAACGGAGGCTGCGGGCACTTCCCCCCCGCTTCGATGGTCCAGGCTATCGTTGCCGAGGAATTCAAGGGCGGCCAGCTCGTGCCGGGCACCACATACTTTATCCGCGTGAGCTACGTCAATGCTGTCGGGTCGAGCATGACCACCGATGCCACCGGTTTGCAATTCGAGACCCCGAACACGGAGTCTTTGGGCCTTGCGCCTCGCTCTCCTGCCGGGGAGTCCGTTGGGTGCAAGGTGTACGCCATCACCACATCTAACACTGAACTGTTCGTGACTTGGGACCCCGTTGACACCACTAACGGCGCCCCTGTGACTAGCTACCTTATTGAATACACCGACATGGACTCTCAGTTCCCCACCTTGGCGGAACTTGACAGTGACGCCGCGCTTAGCTTCTGCACTGGTTGTGCGACAACACTCGCCACGACTGCAGGAGGTGTCAGCACCATTACTACTTCTTCCAATCTCGTGTCTAACATCATAGTAGGCGACAGGTTCCGCGTCAAGGACCAGGCTTGCAGTGCTGGCACTGGCGCCGACCACACTTGCATCGGTTCTGGCGGTGACTACCGCCCCTACGGTTGTATGTTCCGTGCAACGGCTATCGATGCTACCACCATCACTGTTGCCAGTGGCCACGGTTGTGCCGACTTTTCCGGCAAGACCCTTGATGTCCACAAAATGTTCGGAGACGACACGACATACCTCGTGACCAGTGCCGCCACGGCGCCGTATGAGCAGGTTATTACCGATCTCGTTGCTGGTGCCTACTACCAGCTTCGCATCAGGGCCATCAACGACCAGGGAGACGGCGATTACACAACCATCTGCACACCGACTTGCAACCTTGGCGTGGAAGATTGCACGGCTGCGGCGACTGAAGGCGGGGACGACAGCATCTGGGTTCGCCAGCTGCCTTCAAAGCCTGACTTCCATCACAGCCTTATCGACAATGAACTGGCCTTCACCGAATACACCGTGCTTGTTACGTTCGATGACTCTAGCAACATGGTTCTTGACGAGCGTGTCGACAAGTACAAGATCGAGTGGGACACGTCAGTGGCGTTCAACAGCAAGGGCAGCAAGCCTTTGTCGTACGAGTACCAGCTGTGCGAAAAGTGCGCGATCGGCATCACTGGTGATGTTATCACCGTAGACGTCGACGTCAAGACCCACCTTGGTCCCGGCACCAGTATCACCATTACCACTACTAGCACGACTTGTTCCTTCACTATGCCCGCTACCACACCCTTCATCGCCGCGAACGGTGCCAACTGGGAGATCACCGTGCTCCCGGGCCACGGCTGCGACAACGTCGTGTTCAACCCCGGCGAGGTATCTCTCCAGGGCACCTCCCCCGAAGTGTTTGTCGACGGCCGTGTTGATGCCAGCTACGACCTCGATGCCCTCGCAAACGCCGCCGGCAACGTCATCGTTTACCCTGCTACTGCTGAAGATGACCTTCTGATCTACAACATCGGTGCTGGATTGGGCTTGGTCCGTGGCCAGCAATATTATGTCCGCATCTCTGCACACAACTCGCTTGGATACGGCCCGCCTGCGGACGCACAGATCATCAAGCCCTACCGTTCTGCGGACGCGCCCACATCAGTGGTGCTTAGCGAGAGGCCAGTTACTGCGGACGCAGACGAACGCGGAACTTCTCTTGACGTGACTTGGAACGAGCCCGTCATCGACGGTGGCGACCCTATTACCCAGTACCTCATCGAATGGAGCAAGCTGGCCTGGGACACCTTCGTGAAAGAGGAGCAGATCATCACTACTACGTCTACCGGCTCCGCTGTTTCCGGCACATTCCGCTTGACGCTCGACACGAGTACTGCGTGCGACAGGTGCCCGGTTAAGGCCTCGCATGAAACCGCCCACATTCCATTTGACGCCACCGAGGCCCAGTTCAGGACCGCGATCCAGAATCTTCCCAACGTTGGCGCTGTCCGCGTCACGAGGGTACTGGACGATGCTGTGAAGTTCACCTACTCCTGGACTGTGACTTTCGACACGGACATCGGCGACATCCCCGAATTCACGGTCACCAAATTCCTGGCAACGGGCGATGTAAGTGTGGCATCTGGGGTCAACGGCGATTGCCCAGCGGCAAACAACTACTGCGGCACTTCCTCCTCTCCTGGTCAAACGGCGCTCGATTGCCCTACCGTGCAGGTCACGGCTGGCAGCGGCTCTTCTTTCAGCCACACGATTTACGGTTTGACACCTGCGCAGGGCTACTTCGTCCGCGTGAGCGCTTTCAACGCCCTTGGATACGGCACCCGCATCCCGACCACACCAGCATCTATCGTCGTTCCCAAGCAGCTTCCTGGCGCACCGACTTCCTTCTACCATGCTGCTGGCAAGCCTACTCTGCAGCTTGCGAGCAGCTCTTCGCTCGTTGTCAAATTCGGCCCCCCTTCTTTCGATGGTGGCGACGAAGTGTACCAGTACCAGATTCAGTGGGACACCGCAAGCTCGTTTGATTCTGGTGCGAGCGGCAATTCTCTTGGCCAGACGGATGTAGCTGTTGGCAACACCCTCTGCGAAACGTGTGTAACTTCTCTTGACACGAGTGGTGCGACGCACTCAATGCAGGTGACCCAAGACGGCCTTGCTGCTTGGTTGATTCAGGATACCAAGTTTGTCGTACGTGGCTGCGTGTTCACAGTCTTGGATAACCTTGCTACGCACACCACCGTGAACGTCAAGGATGACCATGGCTGCGATGCATTCACAGGCGCGGCCGATGCACTCACTGTTTCGAACTTGTGCTAAGATTGCGTTCAATCTTTCAATGCTGCCACCAACGAGATCACTTTCACAGGCACTGCCAACGGTGCGGGAGAGATGAGCCGCCATTTGCAGGCTGGCACTAGATTCTATGTCCATGCTTTGGCTCACCAGACGAACGATGCCGTCTACTCGCGTGAGACCGCATGCCTCTTCACCGTCGGTGAAACGGCAACCACGAGCAGCACCATTTCCGTCTCTGAATACGACTATCCTTACCCCTCGGCCGAGCCTCTCGCTCAGTATGGAAATGAATACCCCTCTAAGCAGGCGTGTGAAACATTTGACCTCACCGGCGGCACTGGTGCTGGGATCACACTCCTTGGTGGATCGTTCACGATCGAAGGGCTCACAGCTGGTCAACCATACTACGTACGCATGTCCGCCAGAAACAAATGGGTCGGCCAGAGTCCGTTCACTGACACGGAGCCACCGATGGAGGTACCCAGGCAATCCCCCGGACTCGTGTCCGATGTCCAGGTATACCAGGGCGCGGTCGCGGGTTCCTCGCTCCAGGTCTCGTGGAGCGGCGCGAATGTTGCTGGCAGTACTGTCACCGGTTACCTTGTTGAGCATTTCACCCGCAACGAAGCTTCTCCTCACTTTGAAGTGCAGGAGCGCCAGCTTGTCCAAACCGCTGGCACTCCGACATCTGGCAGTTTCACTTTGGGATTTGGTGACGTGAACGTTGCCCTCCCCGGCACTGTTGGCGCCGAGAATGGTGCCAAGTACATCAGCACGTCTGAAGATTTGACCGCGCACATCTCGCGTGGTGACTTCATCCGGGTGGGCGGCACTAACTACTTGGTGCACGCAACCGAGCCATTCACCCCATTCCGTTTGCCTCTTGCCCAAGCGAGCGGCGCTGCTTCTGCTACCCCAGATGCTCTCGGCACTGTAGACACCACCTACGAAGGCACCACTGCTGCTGGCTTGACTGCCTACAAGCAGGCTGTGACTACTGACTTGGGCTACATGACTACCGCCACTGAGTTGCAGACCGCTCTACAGAACTTACCTTCTATTGGGCAGGTTGGTGTGTCCCGCACGTGCTACGACGGCGGCACTGCACACTGCACACTGGGCTTCACTTGGACCGTGACGTTCGTATCTGAAGTTGGCAAGCAGCCCCTGTTGGTCAAGAACGGCCGTCTGTTGACTGGCATCGACGGTGCTGTTGAGAACCCAACCATCCAGCTGATGAACGAAGGCGTGCAACCCCAGGATTACAGCGCCACTGTTGTGCCTGCAAGCAATGGTCTGCTCTCGTTCCCGCTTCAGAGTTTGAACATGGGTTCCCCTTACTACGTGCGCGTCAGCGCAAGCAGCGATCGTGGCTACGGCCCTTTCATCGCTTCCGCCCATCCTGTGGCGCCATTGGCCGTCCCTGGAGCGGTACCCGATGTGATGATCCGCCCGTGGAACGGAACTGCACTCGAAGTTGAGTACGAGGAAGCCGCGTCAAACGGAGGTGACATCATCACCCACTACGAAATCGAGTGGGACATCTCAGCGGACTTCAGCAGTTCCGAAAAGAAGTCTCAGGAGTACGCCATTTCGCACCACATCCAGAAGATTGCCACTTCCACGCACACGGGCCCCATCACCGGCGAATTCACCGTTTCCCTTGGCGATTTCCATGGCGAATACCTGACTCAAATCGGCGGCGTCGACGGCAACGACGATCTGACTTACGTCAACGTCGCGCAGAATAAGCTGCTGTGCACCGATTGCGCCACCGAATTCGACACTGGTCTTGAATCGCTTGCCATTACCGATGCCGATGCCAAGCTCTTCAAGTACCTTGGAACTGGTGTACGTTTCACTGCCTTCCTTTCGAACTCCACCCACAACGAAACCTGCACTCTTGCTGTCGCGAGTACCACCTTCAGCGTTGCGACGACTTCCGTAGTAGTCGAATCTGGGCACGCTTGCAACTCGATCTTCGATGCCTCGTCATCCACTTTGAGTCTCCTCAGTGCCGTGACCCGTGCTGACCCTTCAACGGGCAACAGCATGGGTCTCGCGTCGCTCTCTGCCAACATTGCCCGTGGTGATTACATTCGCGTCGGTGGCGAGGAGTTCCGTATCTGCTTGGACACAACCATTGGCGCTTACGATGCTGCCAACTTGCCTATCTGCTCCAAGGATGACGCATGGACTGAAGCGTCGTACACTGGCGGCGGCGCATACGGCGCTATGGATTTGGTCAAGATCCCCGCGTACAAGCTCGACACCGCCCTCGGCTGGGTTTACGATACCGCACTTGGCGCCACAGTCCTCGTCACGGATGCCGACCTTACTACCCGCATCGCTCGCGGCGATTACATCCGCCTCGGACACCCCATCGACGGCCAGACTTTCAGGGTTAGCACTGACACTCAGCAAGAGTTCAGCTCCACACGAGTTCCTCTCGCGTCTGTCGAAGACCCTACCAAACCCCAGAGCGTCAGCGAGATTGGTCTCGTCGGCAGTACCCGTGAAGTGCAGACATTCACCATTGACCCGACTGCTGCTGCCCCCTCCGTGGGCGCTGGCGGTTTCCGGTTGAAATTTGACACCGAGATTACTTTCAAGACTACTTCTGGAGGTGATCCTGGATGCTTGATGTGGAACTCTGGCTCCGCCACAACGGACACTGATGCGGTCAAGGCAGAGCTCGAGGAGCTTTCCAATGTTGACACTGTGACTGTCTCGCGAACCCCCACTCTCGCCGGTGGTATGACGTACAGCGTAACCTTCATCGGCACCAAAGTGCGCGGCAATGTGCCCCTTCTTGAGGTTCTTAACATCAACGTTGATGACTGCCAAGAGTTCGGAGTGACCATGGACGCGCCCGTTGTGCTCGTGAGTGAATACGCGTACGCGCCTCTCTACGAAGTCCAGACCACCTCAAACCTCGCATACGATGCCACCGCTGCTGACATGAAATTTGCGATCGAAGCGCTTACCCAGGTCTGCACTGTTGATGTGTCCCGCTCCATTAGTGGCAACGGCTTCGATTGGAGTGTCACGTTCACGGCGGAAGAAGGAAACTCGACGAACTCCCTTCTTGATGCGATGAGTGCCAACAGGTATTTGCTCGGACAGGGCGACCCCTACCTGGCGTACGACTCGTCAACTAACCCTCCTCACGAGGCCTTCGTTTCCGTGTCTGGCGTGAACAAGGTGCTGATCAACACCCCCAACACTGGCCTGCCCTACTATGTGCGTGTTCGGGCCGCCAACAGCCGCGGTGCTGGTGAATGGTCTGTGTCCACCCCGTCTTCTCTTGCACCTGCGGTCCAGCGCCCGTCCTTGCCACAGCTCACCTCTCTGCAGGTGATTTCCGACAGTGAAATGCTTGTAATGTGGGGTCCGCCTATGAATGCTGGCGGCAACGGCGTGACTAAGTACCGCATCGAGTGGGACACTGTCAGCACGTTCGACAGCGCGATGCACCAGAGCTCGATCGTACTCTCCTCTGCTTCAACTCCAGTCGTGGATGTGCAGCACATCAGCACTGCTGTTCCCTCCGACATGCACATGGGCGGCACTTTCACTGTTACATACCTTGGTCAAAAGACTGCCCAGCTCCCCTACGATATTTCTGGCGCAGGCATGACTACCGCTCTCGAGGGACTGTGCACGGTCGATGACGTCACCGTGACTCGCAACACCATCGCTCGCGGCCATACTTGGCTGGTCACTTTCACTAGCATGCGCTACGAAGGCAACTTGCAGACTAGGCACGATTCTCGCCACCAGATCTTGGATTCCCACCGTCTCTCAGTTGACGGCAGCCATCTGCTTATGTGCGAGTACCAGGACAACCCGCACACCGGCAGTGTCATCGACCGCAAGGTTTGCATGCACACCAAGGAATACGGCACCGAAAATATCCAGGCCAGCACCGTCGACATCGCGACCAACTCAGAAACGCAGGCATTTTCCTGCACTGATGCGGACACGTCTGACGGAAGCTTCGACCTCGAATACATGGGCCACTCGGTGACTATCCCAAGCGCATCCACTGCCAGTGAGGTCGAGACCCTCATCGAAAGCTTGGATTCCATCGGCGATGTCACTGTCACCTTTGCGACCGACGAAGTGTGTGATGCCACCCCTGGCGAGAGGAATGTCCAGATCCGCTTCGACTCGGAGCTTGGCGACCTTCCCATCATCGCTCTTTCTGCCACTCTAGCTGGCGTCGCCCTTACGCCTGCGGAGGAACTCACCAAGGGCCGCACACAGGCCGTGGTTGGCCGTTTGCCGTATCACAAGATCATCACTGAAGAACGCGACGCCAGCGTCCCGTGGTTTGTCCGGGTCTCTGCGTTCAACACTGTCGGATACGGCGTGGCCAACCCCACCATTCCCGAGAGTGTCAAGCCCACCACCACCGTTCCGATGATTGCCCGCGATGTTATCGCGTCTACCCACGACTCGAACGAGATGCTTGTGCAGTGGACTATCCCCGAATCCTTCGGCGGTGCTATTAATTCGGAAATGAGCTACGAAGTACAATGGGACACCGTCGACAGTTTGACGAGTCAGTGTGGCGACCGTGCCGAAGTGCAGGAGTTTAAGCTGGCGGCCAGTGCTGCAGAAGCTGGTGCAGGAACTTTCAAGTTTACATACCAAGGCTTGGAGTCTACTTGCATTGCCGCCACGGCTTCCGCGGCCCTCGTGCAAAGCACGCTGCAGGACCTCACTCCTTATACCGGCCTTACGGTCTCACGCTGCGGCGACGGTACCTCTGGATCTGATTACGGCTACACGCACACGGTCACTTTCACTGCGACCAACGCCGAGGCCCCCCACGGTGATGTTTCGCAGATCACTGCCGTGAGCTGTGCCGCTGACACTCTAACCATCGCTGAAAGCACTACCACTCATGGCCCCGACCAGTCTTCGCTGCAAGGCCAGGGCCGCTCGTCCGATTGCACTGCTGCGCTTGTCGAAGCACTTGGCTTTGCCACTACTACTGACGAGGACTCCCTCGCTCTGGCCAGCGACATGAACCTCGACAACAGCACCAAGCGAGCCATCGTCATCAAGCACCTCACGCCTGGCATTAAGTACTTCGTTCGGATTGTTGCTATCAACACTGCCGGCCGAAGCCCCGTCAGTCACCAGACCGCCTCATCAGTGGCAGTTCCCGCTGGATTCCCTGGTGTGCCCACCGCTGCCACCCTTTCGCCCGAGACCGAGACGTCGCTTCTTGTCCAGTACGCTCCCCCGTACAACGTCAAGCGCGAAGGCAGCAACGGCAAGAAGGTCACTGGATATGTGGTCGAGCTTGCCAATCGTGTGTACGAAGAGCAAACCATCACTGTCAAGGCCACCGGCGGACCCATCACGCAGGGCCAGTTCCAGATGCGCCTCACCAACGACGGCGTTACGGCTACCACCATTGCCCTGGATTGGAACAGCGCTGCTGCTGCCGTCGAGCTTGCTCTCGAAGAGCTCCAAAACGTAGATGGTGTCTCCGTCCTCCGCTCTGCTCTTGGAGTGGCCAGTGCTCCCAACGGATACGTCTACACAGTCACTTTCGATGGTGCCGTCCTCTGTAACGGCAACATCCAAGAACTGGTGGTGTTCGAGGCGTGCAGCGACTGCAAGGCCTTCTTGCCTTCCAGTAATGGCGAGTCCGTGGTTTCGGACACTGCGACCAATGGTGTCGCTGGCTTCGTTCCCGAGGTAGTGACTGTCACGACGCTGACGCCCGAAAGTGGCACCTACGACCTTTCAGTTGATTACAACGGCACCTTCACGAAGAAGCTGTGCACTGATTGCGCTACCGTATCACCGCACTCGCAAACTGTGAGCACCGGCGCCACTGATTTCACTGCGTTGATCAGGCGTGGTGACAAGCTCTGGATCGAAGGAGAAATTTTCAAGGTCGATGATTTCGCTGACTTCACTTGCTCCGAGCTCCCCCTGGACTCGTACCACAGGAGCGGTGCCGCTGGCGTCGACATTTGGGTCGAGGATACCTTCCTTGGCAACGTCGTTGCTACTGCGTCTAGTTCTACCATCGATACTGATGACGATTTGACAAATGATCTCGCCGTTGGTGACTTCATTCGTCTCGGCGGCGAAGACACCGGCCTCGAATTCACCGTCAAGGCAATTACCACCAGCTCTATCGACCTTGGCAACCCCGTTGACCAACAGTGTGGCCCTGATGAGTTCGCCGCCGTTACTTGCGATTCTCTGAATTACAACGGTGAGACTAGTTACCAGAAGACCTTGTACATGCGCAAGAAGGTGGCAGTCGCATACGACGTCGATGCGTACGACCTCGATGCCGCCCTCGAAACTCTGCCTGGCGTCGGCACGGTTGACGTTTCTCGTACTGGCCCCGACGACAACGACGGTTTCGTTTGGACGATCACCTTCACGTCCCTGAATGGCCCTTTCAAGTGCCCCGATTACCTTTCTACTGCGACAACTCCGACCGTCGCTTCTCCGTGCCTTGTTTCCCAACTCACCCGCGGCAGCCTCGCTGCCCTGCTCACCGGCGCCACTGCTTCAGTTTCCACGAGCTTCTCTTCCACTCTGGCTCTCGGCAATGGCATTATCCAGCAGGGTGTAGCGCCTTCGTTCGACACCACCGCTCGTACCCTCACCATCGGTTCTGGTGTCCACGAGGTCCAGGTGCTCTCCACTTCCGCGGATGAGAACAACTTGGGCGGCACATTCACCGTCAACTATGATAAAGACTCTGTCAGCGCCATCACGCCTGTGACCTTCATTCACGACGTCACCGCTATAGACATGAAGAAAATTCTCGAGCGTGACTTGCCCACGGTTGGTATCGTTGACGTGAGTCGCGAAGCCGACATCGCAGGCCACGGCCTCACTTGGTCCATCACCTTCGTCACGAACTTTGGCGATCTGCCGGACATTGAAGTAGATGGCAGCCATCTCTCTGGCACTACTGCTGCCATTGCGCAGCAGGAAGCTGTGAAGGGCGTTCCACCTGCCCCGCAAGCTGTGGCTGAGGATCTGACCACTGGCGTCGCCTATCATGTCCGTGTTGCGGCCGTGAACGAAGAAGGACAGGGCGATTGGACCTCTGACTACATGAACAATGGCGGCGAAGGCATGCTTCCTCTGCAGCAGGTAGTGCAGCAGCCCCCCATGGCGCCCACCATCGATATGGCAGCACCCATTTCCAAAACTAGAGTCGAGCTTTCCTTCACCCCCCCCGCTAACCGCGGCAGCGATATCCACTCCTACCGCCTTGAGTGGGTAACGGGCACGAGCTTTGGTGTTCCGGAAGAACAGGTGATCAGCCTCACCAACTCCCTCGACGATGACACCGATGGTTATTTCATGCTCGAGTACGCCGACGAGCGCACCACCCAGCTCGAGCATGATTGCTCTGCTACCCGCATGCAAACCGCCCTTCAGAATCTGGCTACTCTCGGAACAGTATCGGTGACACGCACGTCACTCGAGACTGCACCCACGGGCTACGAATGGACTATTACATTCGTGCAGGACGTTGGCACTCTTGCCGAGCACTCTGCTGACCCTTCCAACGGCTTGGAGATTGTCGGCTGCTCATCGTTCCCTTGCGCTCCGCCCGCCGTCACGAGCATCAAGGAACTTGGCACAATTGAAGCCAGCATTACCACTGTTATGACCGGCGCATCCACCCGCAACTATGGTTTCGTAGACCTGGACACGTCCACTAACTGCGGCAGCCACATCGTCGGCACTCCATCCTCTGTGCAACTTATCCAACTTGGGCAAGCAGCCATGACTAGTGCCGTCTACACCGCTGGCAGTTACACTCTCTCCCTTGACGGCGGACCTACTGCTTGCATCGAGCACGATGCCGACACGAACGCTGTGAAGACTGCTCTCGAGGCGTTGCCCAATGTCCACACCGTGAGCGTAGAGCTCGTAGACCTTTCCCCTCCCTACCAGAGTTACACCCGTACGACTGATGGCGGCTTCGCACACGATTACAGGGTGTTCTTCTGGGGCAAGTACCCCAAGGGCAGATGGCCAACTCTCAAGGTCGATGCCTTCGGCGCTGGTTCCTGCACCCCATTCAGCCCCGCTATCGCCCCCGCTGCCGAAATCCACTCCTTGAAGGTTGAGGGCCCTTGCTCCAATGGCAACGATGAAGTGCAGGTGATCGTGGCTGACGGCACTACTGCCCTTGGCGGCACTTTCGTCGCCACATTCCAGGGACAACGCACCTACCCGATCCCTATTGCCAGCACTGCGGCTGAAGTCGAGGTCAAGCTGGAGGCTGCGTTCACTGCCGTCGATGTAGAAGTGAGCCTTACCGACCACAACACCTACGGCAAAGCTTGGGCGGTCACCTTCATCTCCCACGAGGGCGACCAGGACCTCATGACTGTCAACGATGACTACACCACCGGCACCGACGCCACGGTCGCCGTGTACGACATGGTAGTCGCGACTAGTACTTGCGACAAGGCCAACATCATGGGTGACTTCACCTTGCAGATGGACACGGAGCTTACCGAGCCCCTTCGTCACGACGCCACCCATGCCAAGGTGGTCCAAGAGCTCGAAAAGCTAAACGTGTTCGGCAAGGTCGAATTCTTGGGCACTGCAGCCGGCCGTGTTTCACTCTCGCAGACTGTGCTCGTTCAATCCAACATCGCAACCGTTTACACTTGCGGCATTGCCTCTCTTCCGGCGTGCCTTGCTGCACATGACCTGCGCACCGCCGTTGCCGTCGCTGACAACAACAGGCCTGGGGACACGGTCACCATCCCCAAGCTCGAGGGAGAGTTCATCCAGACTGGTACCAACAACGCTGCGACAGTCACCTTCCCCGCTTCACTTGCTGCCACTATTGAAGTGAATGACAAGTTCATGATCGGAGATTCGGACCTAACGTTCACCGTGCAGGCCGTTGCCGGCGCTGACATCACTCTGACCCCGAACTACGACGGCGCCACCGTTGCCGCTGCACATCCTAGCGTTGCCATTAACGGCCTAGCGTACACCGTGCAGGCCGTTGCCGCAAACTCCTTCACGCTCGACCGTGGGTACCAGTCCACCGACACCGCCGCCGCACAAGAAGTACAGATCGCCGCGATTGGTGAGCTCGTACAATCTAAGCAGCAGCTGCCCGGCCTTCTGAGCCTGACTACTGACAAGTACGTGGTGGCCGCGACCATCAACAGTGCTGTTTTGACCTTCTCTAGCGTCGATGGCATCACCGGTGGAGACAAATTCACCATTGCTGGTCAGGAGATGGAGGTTTCCTCCGTCAATGCTGCTACCAAGCAGGTGACCATGCTGCAGTTGTACAACAGCTACAGCGTCGTTAACGGCGCCCCGTCCACCAACGTGTTCGGCAATGTCGTCACCACCACTGCCGACCTGTCCGCAATCCTCGACACCATTGACCACAACAAGGTCTGGCTCGGCCTCGACGAGTACGAGGTGGTCAGCTTGACAGCCACCTCCGTGACTGTTTCTGGTGTGGTCACAAGCGAGTACCATGGCGAGAGCGGCTACTACTGGGCCAACGGCTACGAGCGTTCGATGGTGCTGAAGGTGCCTCTCGGGTCCCCCAGCACGTTCCGTGCAATCCCGCAACCGAACTGGCGTGGTACTGGCGCCAGGCTTCAGGTCCAACGCCCCGCCGGTGTCGCTGCCAACTCGTTCGTGTTGGGAGACGTGCCGGAAGTACAGACCTTGGCTCTTCGCGACACCACCACTGGCACGGGCACCTTCACCCTCGAGATCGCGCCTGGCGTGGAGACAGGCAACATCAACTGGGGAGCAAGCCCAGCCGACATGGAGCTCGCTCTTGAGGCACTCTCTGTCGTGGACCAGGTCACGGTGGAGCGCAGTGGCGATGGCTCTGCCACATCTCGCTACGGCTACGTCTACACCATGCTCTTCTGGGGCAGGTCTGCCTACCCCAATATCCCTCAACTCACTCACGTTCCCGGTGTTAGCTTGAATCCCACTGCTAAAATCGTGCACGACACCGTGCAGGAAGGTGTCGCGAGTGCGGCGTTCTTGCAGCAGTACGTAGCTCTCGAAGAGAACCAACAGTACTCCCTCCGCCTCTCCGCTGCGAACGCAGAAGATATGGTGCCACAAGCGCCCCTGTGGTGGTGGAAACCCCCTTGTTCGGCGTCAAGCCCGGTGCTCCTCGTGCCGTGGCTCTCGGCGACAGTTACACCGCTGATTCTCTTAGTGTCCAGTACAACCCCCCCCTTCGCGACGGCGGTGTCCCCGTCACCAAGTACCGCATCGAGTGGGACAGCTCGTCCAATTTCGACGCCTCCGGTTCCAACTACGGCGAAAGCACCATCGAGCTCGTGCACGAGGTGCAGCACATCGTTGTCTCCTTCAGGAGTGGCGATTCCGTTAAGGTCCGCGCTGGAAGTTTCGTCCTCACTTGGGGTGGCGGGTCCACCGCTGACCTTGCATGGGACATCTCTGCAACCGACATGGCCTACGCCATCCAGGGCATGACCGGCACTTCTGTAGTGGGCGAAAACCCGATCCAGGTCACCAGGGCCGAACTTGGCCGTGGTTATCGGTGGAGCGTTACGTTCCGCGGAATTGCCGGCAACCTTGGGCAGATGGAGGCCGATGGTCACATGCTCGAGGGTGACAAGCCTATCGTTGAAGTCATCGAAGCCACCCCTGGCAACGCCGATCTCACTCCTGGAGATTACACCAGGGAGGTGCAGGTTGTCAGCACCAAGGGCTTGTCTGCTTTGAGCGGCACTTTTGCCTTGGAATTCGAGGGCCGCACCACGGGTGACATTGCATTCGATGCCAAGCATTCGGCGTCAGCGGTAACTCTATGAAGGAGAAGCTCGAGCAGCTCTCCACCATCCACAACGTCAACGTGGTGAGGGAGGAACCTTCTGCCCTTGGCGAGTACTCCTGGGCTCTCACTTTCACGCACGTCGTCCATGAGTTGGAGCAGGGCGCTGGCAACATGGGCCTTCTTCTCCCCAACGTCGACAATTTGGTTGGTAACAGCGCTGAGGTGTTGGTGACTGAACAGCGCAAGGGCACAGACGCAATGACTTTCTCCATTGGCAACTTGATCAGCGGTCTGCAGTACTTCTGCCGTATCACCGCTTACAACTCCGTCGGATATGGTCCCAGTTCTGCCGTCGCCTCTGGTGTGCCTCGCACCCAGCCCATGCCTCCTCATGCACCGACCGTCGCCGTCGGTTCAGCAACGTCTTTGAACGTGAACTGGGCGGCGCCCCTCGCGACTGGAGGCCTGCCGGTGACTTCGTACAAGGTGCAGTGGTACACCGCACCCGGTGTTGACGAGATCCAGACGATCACTACCTCCGCCCTGTCGCACGTCAAGGAGGTCCAAGTAGTTCGCGTTGCCGCTGAAAAGGACAACCTTGGCGGCTTCTTCAAGCTTTCTTTCAAGGGCGAAACCACCGACAATATTGCCTTCAATGCTCCTGCCAACGGCCCCAATTCGATCAAGGACAAGTTGGAGAGGCTCTCTACCATCGGCTCAGTGACCGTCACCCGCGACTATTCGAAGGTTGTGATTCCTGGCCTCTTGGTTGACGCCGCCACTTGCACTTCTCCGACAACTGCCTCCTACTGCACGTTGACCAAGAACGCGGCGTCTACCGCGTCGGGCACCTCTTACCTTACCAGCACTCTCAAGGAGAACGACATCATTTGGGTTGCTTCTGAGCAATACCGTGTGCAGGCTTCAGATGCGACTACCATCACCCTTGGTAGCGTAGGCAACAAGGATGACGTTGCGACCTTCGATGACGAACCGGCGACTGAGCTGAAGGTTCACACGTGGGCATTCGGTTACACGTGGACAATCGAATTCACCACGCATGTCGGCGACCAACCCGAACTCGTCCCGGCCACTAGCGACAACTGGGCCGGAAGTCTGCCGACCATCAAGGCGTGGACATCCACCCAGGGTCTGCAGCCCATCAGCGGTCACTTCAGGATGACGATGGCGGGTCAGACTACACCTGAGTTGCCCCACGACATTTCGGCGCACAACATGGCTCAGGCAATCCAGCAGCTCACTACCGTCGGCACTGCCTCCGTCACGCGTGGCGCCAACAACTTTGGCTACGATTGGCGTGTCACTTTCAATTCGGACCTTGGTCCCCTGACCACAATGGAAGCCAATGGTGTCGGCTTGACCGGCCCCAGCGCCAAGGTTGTGGTCACCAAGACCTTGACCGGCGTCGACCCCACCGATCTGCAGGAGAAGGCCGACATCTCGGAATTCGCCTACACCATCGGGTCTGGCGAACAGCTGCTCACCGGCCAGGCGTACTTCATTCGCGTCCTCGCGTACAACGCCGAGGGCTTCAGTGGCGCTGCTCTCACCGCTCCTCTCAGTGAAACTCCCCGCGAAGTGCCTGGCCCCCCCACGACAGTGTCGCTGATTTCTCTCACGGGTCACTCGTTGAAGGCAATCTGGAGCGCTCCGCTTTCGAACGGAGGTGCCACTATCAACAAGTACCGTGTTGAGTGGGACATTGACTCCGAGTTCACTTACACTTCCGAAGTTCTCGTCGACTCGTCGTCCCCCGTGCCTTACTTCTTCAACATCGATATTCCTGCTGCGTCAGTGCACTTGCCCCGCTTCGTGCGCGTGCGTGCCCACAATGACGTTGGATACGGCGCCCCCACGGCATCCATGCCTGACAAGTTGGCCCCTACGATTGGCCTCCCCGGCGCGCCACAGACTGTATCCCTCGTACCACTTTCTTCCACTGGCCTCAAGCTGGATTGGCTCGCGCCGAACGCGAATTTGAACGTGTACGGAGGCGATGGCGGATCCCCCATTACCCAATACCTCATTGAGTGGGACACCAACATCGATTTCGATTCGCCAGCGGCTAATAGCATTGTTACGTCTGCTTCTGCTAACACGTACGTGATCGGAGGCAACGACATCATCACTGGCCTCAAGTCTACCATATTGCAACCATCGACGCTCTACTATGTCCGCATTTCTGCGTTCAACGCTCTGGGAGCCGGCACTGCCATGGGTCCTGTTTTCGAGACCACTGCGGACCAGCTGCCATACACGCCTCTGAACCCGTCGAGCTCCATCTTGTCTGCCAGCAGCCTTCAACTTCAGTGGTCCAACCCGCTCTACGACGGTGGCCAATCTCTCTCTGCGTACGCCGTTGAATGGGACACTCAGGCGGACTTCGAAAGTGGCTCCGCCGGCTTCGATGAACTGGCTTTGGTCCGCGAAATGCAGTCTATCTCTGCCACTTCCGACGTTGTGAACGAGGAGCAGCACATCATTGAGACTGTCGAAGTGATCAACGAGCGCCAGACTATTCGCACTGTGGTGAGCGGCAAGGATGAGGTCCAGACCATCGAAACCACCGCTGCTTCCGTCCTTCCCGAAATCGTAGAGATCACCACGTCCGCCAATGACCGCAACGAGAAGCAGGAAGTGCGCTTGACTGCCAATGACCTCCCCAACGAGATCCAGTACATCAAGACTTCGTGCGACACCGTATACGAGGAGCAGAAGCTTACCGTTGATTCCACCAGGGACAGCGGCGAAGTGCAGACTATCACGGTCACCTTCCCAGGAACTGCTGTCAGTCTGATGGACAAGAGCGTGATGCAAGCCAACGGCGACGACGGCACCTGCAGCATTGCTTCGGAGCACTGCGTCGACCTTGGCACCTTCCAGCTGCGATTCGACACCGATTCGCAAGCGCCGAACAAACCTGCTGGCACATTCGGTTGCCATTGGTGTGACGAAAAGACCTCCGTGGGCACCACCACTGGAGAGATCGATATCTGGTCTGACAGCGCCGGCCTGCCGACGACAACCGACCTCACGGCCAAGCTGGAAGCCCTCCCCAACATCGGGGCTGGCAGTGTTACCGTGACAATGGCTCAGGTTGTTGTCACCGGAACGGCTCACTCCGTCACTTTCAGCGTCACGTTCACTGGCGATGATGTTGCTGGTAATGTTCCCGACCTCGTTATTGTCGATGGCCAGGACATCCGCAAGGCGAACGCTGATTCCGAATACGGCCTCGCAGCCACAGTCTCTGTCGACCCTGATTTCAACCGCGGTAACGAACCGACTGGCGAGTTCTTGCTGTGGTACACATGCGAAGACTTCTCGGAGCCGACCAACTACGAATCGGCCCATGAAGGAAAGAGCGCTGACTGCTATGCTATCCCGACGCGCGCCTCCAACCTTCTTTCGCATGATATTTCCGCACAAGACCTCGAAACGAAGCTTCAGGCAATCCCCACTGTCGGAGATGTGACAGTCACCAGGACCACCATCAACGACGGAGCCAAGCTTGGCTACAGCTGGGTTGTCACTTTCCTCACCAACCATGGTGACCTTAGTATGCTTGATTGCGCTGAGACCTCGCACAGTGGCACCCCGCTTGCAGGTTCCGGTGGTACTGCCAGTTCTTCGCACGTCGAGTGCGCGGTTACCGAGGAACTTCCCGGGAGTATGCTCTCGGGTAACTTCGACATCGTGGACTCGGCATGCACCCCTAACTGCAAGATTGAGGGCGTAGACTGGGAAGTTAGTGCCGCGGATCTCAAGACGCTTTTGGAAGCTGTCACGAACCCTGTTGACACCCCTGTTACCGTTGTGGGTGAGCAGGACAAGGATTGGCAATCGTCCGATGGCACTGACAAGACGCACGGCACTGTCATTGTTACCAGAACTGCCAATCCTCCTACCGGCAAGTGGAGTGGTGGTTGGCGCTGGGAAATCGAATGGACCAACCGTCTTGGCGATGTACCCCCCCAGTCGCTCTCGTACTCCACCAGTCTGCTCACCACGTCAGCTAACCCTGTTGCGGCGAACACGGAAGTACTTGCTGGTAACGAAATCGGTGATTGGGATTGGTCTTGCGTGTATCTCAAGGATAGCACCAACATGCCCGCTTCTGATTGCGCAATGACGTCGTACGGCTACAAGCTTGTGTACGACGACATGACAGCCAACTCCAAGTTCAACCCTGGCTTGACAGCCGCGGAATTTGAGACCGATTTCAATGCTCAGTTCTTCGGCGCCGATAAGGTGAACGTTGTGCGCACTGGCCCCACGAAGGCGATGGGCTTCACATACACGATCGAGTTCGTGGACAAGTCTACAGGCGAGGACCAGCCTCCGATCACCTTGGCCGCACAGCCCGACCTCACTGCGGAAGGTGTGCAGGTGTCATTCTTCGAGACAATCAAGGGCAACGAGCTCCTCGGCAGCTTCAAGCTCGTGTTCGGCGGCTACACCACCGCTGAGATCCCCTTCGACGCACCCCCGGAGGACATGGAGGCTAAGCTGAACAACCTCGAATCTATCCACCCCAGTCGTGTGCAGGTGTCACGCTCTTCTCGTGCCAACCACCAGAACTACACTGTTTCGCAAGTCAACGGCTACCACTGGACCATCACTTTCACGTCGCACGTCTGGCATGACCCCACGGATCACCAGGAAAGCAAGTACATCGAGGGCAACTGGGAAGGACCCCCTGCTTCGTGGACGGACGAGTGGAGCCATGGCTACTCCAAGGCTTGGGGCAAGAACGTCGGTGACATGCCCAACGTCGGATGCGACAAGACCTCGTTGTTCACCTCTGCCGGTACCAACACCGAACAGTGCGTGCAGTCGCTGGAAATCCAAAAGGGCCGGTTCCCACTCGGCGGCATGTTCACCGTGTCTCTAGATTCCAGGGACAGCAATGGCTGCTTGAACGCGTGCCGCATTGGCTTTAAGGACAGGACCACCTCCGCAAGCATTGCCCACAACGCCGTCCCCAAGGCCTCTGACAGCGGTGGCGATGGCTCGTCCATGGAAGAAATCCTCGAGCAGATGGACAACATCGGTGACGTTTCAGTGTCGCGCTCCCAGACTGCGACCCAGAAAGAGTACGGCGGATACACTTGGACCGTGACATTCATCAGGGATGATGCGGAATACTGCGAAGAAAAGGACACCGCATACATGCTCTGCAACTCTCCTGGTGACGTACCGAAGCTCGAAGTGAGCAACGCGACCGAAACTCTGAAGGGCAATGATCGCACCATCGAGGTGTTCGACAAGAACGAAACCGGCCCCTCCGCCGCTGGCACGGACTATGCGGCCGCGGTCTTGGACGGCCACGTATTGCGCGCCACTTTCACTCGCTTCCGTGTCTCCACCACCGACACCACCGATACTAGCCTTACCCTGCCGTGGAACGCGCAGACTACTGCCGTGAAACAGAAGCTCGAGGAGCAAGTTCCTGGAGGCATTGCCAGGACTGTTGAGGTTTCTCGTACAGTGATTGGACAGTACGGTGTTGTGGAGTGGGTTGTAACCTTCACCAAGAACCCCGAGCAGACTCCTCCCGGCACTGGCAACATCAACGCCATCGAGGTTGACCAGGGCATCGATTTCTACTCTATGTACGGCGACGGAACTACTCAGATCACTGAGACGCAGCCTGGCTCTGAAGGCCTCTCTGGCAGCTTCACTGTGGACTATGTTTCCCCTGGCGGCCCCCGCACTGTTAGCTTCCAGGAGACTTCTCAGCGTCTGGAACTGAAGTTCGACGAGATGACCACCATCGCAGATGTGCACATCGAGCGTGAGATGTACCCGAGCAACAGCGGTGGCGGATGGAACGATGTCCACGTGGCTGACGGCACTCGTGGCGGATACATTTGGAAGGTACGCTTCCTCAGGCAGACTGGCACGTACGACGGCATGTCATTCCCGCCTGGTTCTGGCAATGCGGACACCATCACCATCGGGACCGCGAACCTGAACGGTGACGGCAAGGATGTGTCCGTCTATGTCCACCAGGAGGGCTCCACCCCGATGGCCGGTACGTTCACTCTTAGCTTGCTCGGCAAGACTACGAGCGCACTCGAACACTCAATCGACGATGTGGTTCTCAAGCAAGAACTCGAGGCGATCGATGCGGTGGAGTCCGTTTCTTGCACCACCGCCGATCTCACTGGCATGCAGCTCAGGGCTGAGGACACTAACAACGCGGCCGAGCTCGTTATCAAGCGCGACGAGGAAGTCGCTGCTGTTTCTACTGCCGACCTCACTCGCTACTTGTCGCCTGGCGATACAGTACGCATTGGCGGCTCGTCAATCGAGACTGGCCTCTCTGGCAGCAATGGCGACACCTTGTTGAGTGAAGTGAATGTGCAGTGGGATTCCCCCATTGTGTCCACCAACGAAGACCTTGGCGGACAGACTACACTTGGCGCAGGTGCCGCTGTGGTGCCCAGGCAGCAAATCCGCGTCGCTGGCGATGTGTACGATGTGTCCAGGACCGGCTCCGAAATGCAGACCATCACGGTCTCTGACTTCGACGAGGTCTCCGCTGGCGCCTTGAAATACAAACTGCGATTCTTAAACAACGGTATTGAGGCCACGACTGATTGCATCAAGTACCATGCCACTGCGGCGGAGGTAGAGGCACACTTGAACGGGCTCTCCAATGTCGGCGCACAGAACGTACTCGTTACTCGCAAGTTCGAGAGCTCCTGCGTCGCGCGCAAGCTTGTCGATACCAACCCAGCCTTGTGCCCGTCTGGCACCAGCACGAACTACACTTACAAGGTCTACTTCGAAGGCACCAACGTGGTTGGTGACGTGAACCAACTCGAGGTGCTGGATGGTGACTGTGATCTTAGTGCAAATGACACAGCCGTCGCCACTTCCACTGTGAAGCAGGGAGGGCACGTCGAGGTCCAGAAGATCACTTTGGCCGTGGACTCGGGTGAAGTGTCTCTCACCGATTACTATCAACTCGGGCTTACCCCTCTCAGTGGCACACCTGAGACCACTGCTTGCATCAAATGGGGTGCCTCTGCCAGTGCAGTGGAAACTGCTCTCGAAACTCTAAGTTTCTTCGAAGACAACATCGCCTCGACCGACGTCAAGGTGACGCGCAGTGGAAGTGGTTCCTCCGTCACAGAGGTGCAGAAGCTCTCTGTCACCTCTAACGAACCTGTCAGCGACTCCGGCAGTGGAGGATACTTCCGCCTGCGGTTCGGTGACGAACTTTCCAGCTGCCTTAACTACCACGCTACTGCTGAACAAGTGCTTCTGGAGCTCGAGGGCATGGCTGGTATCGAAGAAGGCCACGTGCGCGTCACGAGGGCCGGTGACGCTTCGGCGACTGTCGGCTACGGATACAGCTATACCTTCGAATTCAAGGGCCCCAAGGAGGGAGGCACCAGCACCTTGCTTGGCGATGTTGAAGAGATCCAGATCGTGTCTCAGGGAGTTTCGCCCTGCTTTGCTGTCGCGAGCGGTGCTCCGTCTTACTCAATGCTGACTACTCGCCAGGGTGTCCCCAGCTACACATACATGGTATATTTCGTCGGGAGCACGCTCTCTGATCTCCCGCTCTTGGAAGTGGCCGAGGAGGCCACGGCTGGCCATTCCTCCGTCTGCGGCGCCACTGAGCAGTTCATCCACTCTGCGGGAAGTGTGAGGGACGTTAAGATCCAGCAGGTCACCGAAGGTTCCAGCGGAGAAGTGCAGATCGTCACGGTATCTGCCTCGGACGTTGCGGCTTCTGGCGGACTCTACAAGCTCTCTGCTGCTAACTTTAACATTGCCAAGAAACAAGAATTCATCGCCCAGGTCAGTGATACCATGACCTTCTCGGCCAGCGATCACGACCGAAAAGATGGCGACAGGGTCTATGTGACATCTGACGACGTCATACCCGCCGGGCTTGATGACGATGTTGAGTACTACGTCAAGAACGTTCTTTCCGGCCCGAGTACATTTGAGCTCTCTCAAGTGTCCGCCTCTGGTGCCACTAGCGACATCATGGCCTTGGGCCGCGGCACCTTGCAGGTCGTCACCAAGATCCCGATGCGCGCCCACGTTAACACTGAATTCACTTTGTCCGACACTACCGTCACCAACCACAATATGGCTGACACTACCACGGTGTATGTCACTCAGGTTGGTTCATCGTTGCCCAGCAACATCATTGATGGTCGTTGGGGCCAATCAGCAACTCACCAGCAGTACTTCATTCATGACCCCGGGGCCACTACCTTTAAGTTGACCGAGACATTCGGCGACGCTTCTACAATTGTTGAGCCCGCCGAAATGGCATCACGCAAGTTCGAGGTGTACAGCGGCTTCGAATTCAATTGTGGTTCCGCTCACGGCTTGGACGGTACTTGGGATGCCAACTGGCTTACTGTACAATCAGCTTACTACAATCAGC
>Ga0138268_1438524_pt1 | contig 25015 bp, 1 predicted proteins | sample RNAICE20151125_FD_106934 | JGI IMG/M metagenome (GOLD analysis project Ga0138268, IMG submission 106934) | Metatranscriptomics of polar marine prokaryotic and eukaryotic communities from Arthur Harbor ice station, Antarctica -... | ecosystem: Environmental > Aquatic > Marine > Unclassified...
CTCGAAGCCCGAGATGCAGTCGTCGGGCCGCCCCATGTGCAAGGACAGCAACGCCTGCAAGGGGCAGCCGTGTGCCGTGCTCGTGGGCGCGGGCACCCGCCCTGCATGCACTGACCTCAAGGCGCCGAGCACCGGGTACACGTGCGCGGCCTGCCCCACCGGCTACGACAACCCCTCGATCGTGAACTCCAACGGCGTGCTGCTGTGCCGCGACTTCGACGCCTGCGCGGGCACATTCACGGCCTACAAGGGCCAGTACTGCAAGACGCGCAAGAAGTGGATCGATGAGAAGAGCGAGGCCTCGCACGAGGCGTGCAAGGCCCGCTGCATGACGTACGGTGGCAGTGGCAGGGACACCTGCAATGCCTTCTCGTACAACCCGAGCTCAAAACAGTGCAGCATTTACGTGGGGTGCACCTCGATGGGCACTGACAAGAACTACAACTCTGAGATGCTCTCTGGGTTCCCGTGTTTCCGCTTGACGCAGTGCACAGACTTGAAAGCCCCATCCACAGGCTTCAAGTGCAGTCCCTGCACGTCCGGATACGAGGGCAACGCCATCGGTGCCAACGGCTGCACCAACATTGATGCTTGCAAGGACAAGCCGTGCGCGACCCTGCAGCGCAAGGGCACCAACGAGCCCAAATGCACTGACCACGCGCCTCCTTCCACAGGCTTCACGTGCGCCCCGTGCCCTGTGGGCTACGACAAGACCCCGAAGCCGAGCGGCAACGGCGGCCGACCCATGTGCATGGACACCGACGGCTGCAAGAACAAGCCGTGCGATCCTCTGACCAAGTGCTCCGACGTGACCGCGCCAGGCACCGGCTTCACGTGCAGCGCCTGCCCGTCAGGGTACTCCGGCACTGGCAGGAGCGGCTGCTACGACATCGATGACTGCACCGTGACCAAGGAGAATCCGTGCGGAACCAAGGCGGGCTCCATTTGCAAGAACACCGGCGTGCACTCGTACTCCTGCAAGTGCCCTGCTGGCTACCTGTCCATGCACTCAGGCAACGCCAAGAAGCCAACGTGCAAGGTCTCAAACCACTGCGCAGCTAAGGAGGACGACTGCCAGTACTCGCTCAAGTCGGGCCCTGGGTGTGCTGCCAAGCAGGTAGTATCTGGGACGAAGACCACGGAGACCAACGGCGGCCGCGCCGGCACCACCAGCTACACGACCCCGAACAACTGGGTGATCACGTCCGCGACCAAGACATACAGCAACGGCAAGTTCTACTGGCTGAGCAACCTCTTCGACGGCTCTGACAGCTGCGACACCAGTAGCTGCAGCTCGCGCGACAGACCATCGTCCGAGAGAGCGCACAACTGCTACTGGCTGGGCGCAAGCAACCAGCGGACATGGGTGCAGGTGAAGTTCCCCAAGGCCACATACCTCGATCACGTGCTGCTCGACCCCAAGTACCGCGGCGACAGCAGAGTCACCCACTTCAAGATCATAGTGGACGGAGCCGACATCACTCCCAGTGATATGGACGCACAGATCAAGCAGTACAACACGGACCACAAGTTCTCTGGGAACTGGGGCCAGCATGGATCACGAGGCAGCAAGGGCTGCAGCACTTTCTTGAGGGTGGAGATCAAAAAGAACGTGAACACGTTCAAGCTTGCCGAGCTCACATCGCAGGGCTACATGGGCTTCGGGGAGATCAAATTCTTCAGCTCATTCCTGGACTCGAAACAATGCAGCACTGCGAACGCCGCGTGCAATCATCTGAAGGACGGCAGCATCAACGCGAACCCCAAGCATTCATGCACATGCCCATCTGGCTATGAAGGTGATGGCTTCGATCCGTCCAAGGTTAAGAACTCCAAGGGCTGCATCGACATCGACGGCTGCGATCCGAACAAGTGCCCGACACTCTCCGGCAAGGGTGTGCGTCCTGCGTGCACCGACAAGCTGGCGCCACAGAACGGCTACACGTGCGCGCCCTGCCCGCAGGGTTACGACGGCACGCCCGTAAAGCGCGGCAGTGGACTCGTGTGCATCGACACCGACGGCTGCAAGAACAAGCCCTGCTCAAGCCTTGTGTCTTGCACCGATGAGCCGGCCCACATCTTCGGAAGTGGCTACGACAACACTCGCATCGCGAACTCGCAAATCTGCAGCAAGGCACTGTCATCATGGCTCGGGCAGGCGTCCACGTCCACTGCGTGCATGGAAATGATCCAGAAGAAGACCGACTGCAACCAGCAGTTCTTCCTGTACTCTTACGCTGGCTCCAAGCAATGCGGATGCCTGAAGTCATCCAGCAGCTGCCCGTCCAACGAGTGGGAAGACAGCGATAGCGGCGTGGGCATCTACAAAATCATTGCGACGGGGGCAATCAAGCAGCTGCGCTCTAAGGCACTCGAAGGAGACTCGGGGGGTGGCAAGGCAGGCACCAGCACCTACACCTCGCCCGCCGGCTGGAAGATCACCGCGGGCACGAGTACCTTCAACAACGGCAACCTGTACTGGCTCAGCAACTTGGTGGATGGCTCGCATGCCTGTGACACGGGGAGCTGCAGCACGCGTGACGGGCGCTACAAGCTGCACAACTGCTACTGGCTCGCCTCCAGCACACGCCAGACGTGGATCAAGGTCACGCTTCCGCAGCAGACCTACATCTCCTACGTGCTGCTCGACCCGAAGTACCGCGTGACGGACCGCGTGCAGACGTTCAAGGTGCTGGTGGACGGCAAGGATATCACGCCCAGCGGCTGGGACACTCAGATCGCGGCGTTCAACAAAAATCATACATGGACTACCGGCTCGGCGGCAGGGCAGGGCTGCAGGGATGCGGATGGAAGCCTCATGCGCGTGGATGTGAACCAGTTCGTAAGCTCCATCACGATCGACAAGCTGAAGGCACAGTCCGGGCACTATCTAGGATTCGGTGAGATCAAGCTGTTCGGCGGCTCGGACTCGGGCAAGCACAACGCGGCTGGCTACCAGTGCGGCAAGTGCCCCGCTGGATACAAGGGCAACGGGGTGACCAACGCAGGCTGCGTCGACGTCAACGACTGCCTCACCGAGCCCTGCATCCGTGGAGGTGCTCCACGCAGCAAGACCACGTGCAAGGACACCGGCACCCTGCAGTACTCGTGCTCGTGCGCCCCTGGCTACGAATCGCAAGGTTCGGGTCTCGACAAGAAGTGCGTGCTTGTGAACCCGTGTGCCGCGAGTGAGGACGACTGCGTGGACGGCAAGAAGCGCTCCACGAAGCTGGACTCCGGCACGACCAACACGGAGACTAACGGCGGCAAGGCAGGACAGAGCACGTACACCTCTCCCAACGGCTGGAAGATCAAGGCAGGCACAAACACCTTCAACCACGGGAACCTGTACTGGCTGAGTAACCTTATTGACGGCTCGCATTCGTGTGATTCTGTCTCGACCTGCAGTAAGCGCTACCTCTCGGACAAATTCATGGCCCACAATTGCTACTGGCTTTCGCAGAGCAAATCGGGGGCGTACCTCGAGATCACGCTGCCTAAGGCCACGTACATCGACTACGTGCTGTTGGACCCGAAGTACCGCAAAGACAGCCAGATCACCTCCTTCTCTGTGCTTGCAGACGGCAAGGATATCACGCCGAGTGGCTGGACGAGCGCCATCCAACAATTCCACGACCACGAATGGCACAGCAACTGGGGCCAACACGGAGCATCGGGCTGCCGCGATCTGATGCGCGTCAACGTCAGCAACACGGTCACAACGATCAAGATCGACCAGATCACTGCGAATGGCTACTTAGGCTTCGGTGAGATCAAGATCTTCGAGGCGCTCATCAGCCCCGCTGTGGCCAAGTGCAACCATGTGGGTCCCGGCAAGCACACGTGCACCTGCCCATCTGGCTACCTCGGCGACGGAGAGAAGGATGGCAACGGGTGCACGGACCCCGACGAGTGCCAGGTCAAACCATGTGCCACCCTGGACGGGAAGGGGACGGAGCCCAAGTGCACGCCGTGGAACGCGCCCAAGACGGGCTTCACGTGCGCCGACTGCCCCACGGGCTACGGCAAGAAGGCAGTGGTGCAGAAGACCGGCCGCCCACTCTGTGTGGACTTCGACGCATGTGCCTCGAAGCCGTGCGACCCTCTGACCGAGTGCACGGACCTCAAGGCACCCAACACAGGCTTCATCTGCAGTGCGTGCCCGCGAGGCTACAGCGGCAGCGGCGCGAGCAAGTGCATCGACCTCGACGACTGCAAGTACGCTCCTGGCTCCGCCGTGGTGGCGCACCAGCTGGCGGACACGCGCAGGGGCTGCCCCCCAGGCGCCGCGGCCAACTCGCGCCTCATCCAGAAGCGCTTCACCGTGGGCGAGAAGAAGCTCGTCATGGCCACGGGCCACATGATCCGCCTCACCTCCGCGCGCGCGGACCTGCACCTCTACGCCGACGGCGCTCTCGTGGACCGCTCCCTCACCTACTCATCCAGCCGCCAGTGGGAGGACGCGAGCGTGTTCTGGGGCGGGTTCGTGGACGCCGGTGTGCACGAAGTGTGGCTGGCGTCCAACTACGCCAACATCTGGGGCTGCCAAAACGAGTGGGGAGACTTGGACATCGCCATACTGCCGTTCTTGACGGGTATGGCCGCTTACCAGACTCCTGACAAAAGATCAGGCTGCCCCCCGAAAGCGGCCGCAAACACGCCGCTGATCTCCAAGCAGTTCACCGTGCCCAAGGACTCCATGGCGCTCGTCACGGGGCACATGATCCGCAACGCGCAAGGGCGGCAGGACCTGTTCCTGTACCTCGACAACGCGCTCAAGGACCGTACGCTCACGTACTCGAGCAGCAGGCAGTGGCTTGATGCCACCGTGTTCTACACCGGGAATGTATCCGCGGGCACGCACGTTGCGAAGCTCCAGTCAGGCAACCCCGACGTGTGGGGCTGCCAAAACGAGTGGGGTGACCTCGACGTGATCGTGCTGCCGAAGATGACTGGCATGGTGGCCTACCAGCAGCACGATAGCCGCAGCGGCTGCCCACCAAGCGCGGCTGCCGATAGCAAGCTGGTCGAGAAGACGTTCGAAGTGGTCGAGGACTCGGTCATCACAGCAAGGGGCCACTTGATCCGGCTCACGAGTGGGCGCGCCGACCTGCACCTGTACGTGGACGGCTCGCTCATGGACCGCTCGCTCACCTACACGTCCTCTAGACAGTGGGAGGATGGCCAGGTCTACTGGACCGGGTTCGTGAAGAAGGGCTCACACTCTGTGTGGCTGGCATCCAACTACGCAAACATCTGGGGGTGCCAAGGCGAATGGGGCGACCTGGACGTGTTGGTGATGCCCTCCATATTGGTACCGGCCTCCAACAGCAACCCCTGCGGGGGCAAGGGGGTCACCTCTTGCAAGAACACCGGTGTGCTGTCGTACGCATGCGCCTGCTCCAGTGGCTATCAGTCCGTGGGCGACGCCAAGACCCCGAAGTGCCTGCTGGTCGACAAGTGCTCGGCTGACGAGGATACCTGTGTGAAGGGGCTGGCACACACGCACGACGACTCGATCTACAAGGGCACTACCGTCGCTGTGCAGGTGCCGGACAGGCGCAGTGGCTGCCCCCCTCGTGCAGCCGCCAACACGCGTTTGCTGGAGAAGCTCATGACCGTCGGCCAGTATTCTGTCCTCATGGCCACCGGTCACCTGATCCGCTACGGCTCCGGGCGCTTCGATCTACACCTGTATGTCGACGGCAAGCTCAAGGACAGAACCCTGACGTTCACCTCCAGCTCACAGTGGGAGGACGCGACGGTGTACTACAGCGGCTTCGTCTCGAAGGGAGAGCACCGCGTGTGGCTGCAGTCGGGCAATGCCAACGTGTGGGGCTGCCAGCAGAACTGGGGCGACCTGGACGCGCTGATCATCCCGACCATCCCGGGCGTCGCTGTCTACCAGACCCCAGACACGCGCAGCGGCTGCCCTCCCAGCGCTGGCGCCAACACCAAGCTGATCCAGCAGAGCTTCAGCGCGGAGGTGCCGTCCAGCATCATGGCCACGGGCCATATGATCCGCCTCTACGCGGGCCGCTCCGACCTGCACCTCTACCTGCAGCTGAACGGCGCCTCGGCGCAGCTCAAGGACCGCACGCTCACCTACTCCTCCAGTCGCCAGTGGGTGGACGCCAGTGTGTTCTACATGGGCGCCGTGCCGGTGGGAGAGCACAGCATGTGGCTGCAGTCGGGCAACCCGAGCATCTGGGGCTGCCAAGGCGAGTGGGGCGACCTAGACGTCACCGTGCTGCCCACCTCGCCAGGGATGGCGGTCTACCAGACGCCGGACAGCCGCAGCGGCTGCCCGCCGAGCGCGGCCGCGAACTCCAAGCTGCTGTCTAAGAAGTTCACCACCGGCGTGGCCTCGGTGGTCGTTGCCCGTGGGCACCTGATCCGCAACGCGGCCGGCAGGAGGGACCTGAGCATGTACTATAATGGGGCCTTCGTGGACACCACGCTCACCTACTCCTCCTCTGGACAGTGGCTGGACGCCCACGTCTTCTGGGCCGGGCAGGTCGCGGCCGGCTCGCACGAGATCTGGCTGCAGTCTCCGTACGCCAACTGCTGGGGCTGCCAGGCCGAGTGGGGCGACCTCGACATCGCCGTGGTGCCGGCCACCTCCGCAGCGCCGACGGGCGTGGCCCAGGTGAACGTGCTGCACTCGAAGCACAAGGTGGGCGGCGACACCGGAGCGTACTTCTACTTCCAGGACGCAGAGTGGGCCAACATGATCGGCAAGGCCACGACCAACGGCGGCAAGTACAACGTGTACCAGTATCGCTCAGGCAAGCAGATCTGGAGCGGGGAGGTGATCATATGGGACAACAAGAACGGGGTGCACGGCCGCAAGAACGTCGGGAATGGCAAGGCTGGCGATTGGTCCGCGAACGACGTGATCACCATGAAGCCCATCCAGACGAGCTCCAAGGCCGCGTGCAACCACATCAAGGACTCCAGCCCCGCGCAGCACACCTGCACTTGCCCGCTTGGCTACGTCGGAGACGGCACGACCAGCGGCACGGGGTGCACTGACATCAGCGGCTGTGCCTCGGGGAGCTGCGCGTCCCTCCAAGGGTCAGGCACTGCCCCCAAGTGCAGGGACGTTAAGGCGCCCAACGTCGGCCATACGTGCGACCCATGCCCCAAGGGGTACGACAGCACGCCGCGGCGCCTGTCATCTGGCTCGCTAGTCTGCATGGACAGCGACGCGTGCGCGCCCAGCCCCTGCCACCCTCTCGTCAAGTGTTTCGACGAGAAGGCGCCGCTCACCGGGTTCAAGTGCTCTGCCTGCCCGAGCGGCTACGAAGGGAACGCGATCGGCAAGGGCGGCTGCACGGACATCAACCACTGCGACCCTGCGCCGTGCGCAACCCTCGAAGGCAAGGGCGTGGAGCCAGCGTGCACAGACCTCAAGGCCCCTTCCACTGGCCACACGTGCGCTGCCTGCCCAACTGGCTACGACGCCAAGGCGGTGGCCAACGGCAATGGCCGCCCTCTTTGCAAGGACACTGACGCGTGCGCGAGCTCTCCGTGCCCTAAGCTGCCTTCTGGTGGCTGGGGCACCGCGCCCAAGTGCACGGACCAGAAGGCGCCGTTGACCAGGTACACGTGCTCTGCGTGCCCACAAGGGTACAACAGCCAGCCAGCGAAGACCTCCAAGGGGCTGTTCTGCGTTGATCCAGACGGGTGTGCGGACAACCCCTGTCACCCGCTGGTCAAGTGCACGGACAAGAAGGCTCCGGCGCTCGGTTACTCCTGCAGTGCCTGCCCCTCGGGCTACAAGGGCAACGGCATCAGCAACAATGGCTGCCTGGACATCGACGACTGCATCGGCGACCCCTGTGGCACTAAATCTGGCATCTCTTGCACTGACTACCGCAAGAAGCCGAATACGTATGCGTGCTCATGCCCCAAGGGCTACCTCTCATTGCCCTCCAACGCAGCGAAGCCATCCTGCCAGCACGTCAACGCGTGCTCGTCAGAAGAGGACGACTGTGTGGACAACACCAAGTGCGTGCACGACGCGAACAGCAAGCCCAACGCCCCGAAGCACACTTGCGTGTGTCCGAGCGGCTACGAGGGCTCGGCCACACAGGACATGGTGGAATCCATCAGCGCCGACGCACACACTAAGACCCTGCACGGGCGGGTCCCTGAGTGCGAAGGAGACTGTGATTCCGACGCGAACTGCGCCTCCGGCCTCAAGTGCTTTCAGCGCAGCAAGTTCGAAGCTGTAAAGGGCTGTGTGTCAGGCGGCAAGGCGGACGTCTCGGGCGGCGACTACTGCTACAACCCGCTGTTCAAGGGCACTGCTACCCGGGCGCTGGTGTGGCACTCCTGGAGCGCCGAGGCGCAGAAGCTGCACGGGCGCATGAAGCGCTGCCAGGGCGACTGCGACGTGGACGCGAACTGCGCCCCTGGGCTCAAGTGCAAACAGCGCAATGCTCGCGAGAAGGTACCCGGCTGCAACCTTGGTCCTTGGAACTACCCCAAGGACGTTTCTGGCTGGGACTACTGCTACGATCCTAAGGTCTTCGCGGGCAAATGCACAGATATCGATGGCTGCAAGTCCACGACGTGCCCATCCCTGCCCGACGACGCCGGCGAGACGCAACTCCGCGCGCTGGGCGCAGATGCGCACACGATGAAGACGCATGGTTTGATGCAGGAGTGCGTGGGAGATTGCGACAGCGACGCCAACTGCAATGAAGGCTTGAAGTGCTTCCAGCGCTCAGGGCACACCGCAGTGAAGGGGTGCAAGTCTGGCGGAGCTGCGTTTGCTCTGGTCGGGAACGGCGCCTGCTTGAACGCGGGTGGGTCGAAAGCCTCAGCCTCGTGGTTCAAGTCCAAGACCGTGAACACCGTCACGGGCAAGGATCCTGTATGCGAGGAGCAGTGCCTGAAGGACAACAAGTGTCTGGGCTACATGACTCAGGATGATACTGACTGCACCTTCATCACCAGCGCTGGATACGGTGTCAAGGCTGACACCAATAAGAACGTCTGGTGCTTCACCCGCTCTGGTGGCGACGTGTCGGACGTCGATTATTGCTACAACCCCAACGCTAAGAGTTCTGATAGCGATGCACCGCTTGATTTCAACCACTGGAGCGAGCAGGATCAGAAACTGGACGGCAAGATGCAGAACTGCTGGGGAGACTGCGACTTGGACTCGAACTGTCAAGGAGACTTGAAGTGCTTCCAGAGGGATGACAACACGCCAGTTCCAGGCTGTAACTTTGGTAACGCGGGCGATGTCAAGGGCTGGGATTACTGCTACGATCCGCGGGCCAAGCTGCCTGCCCCTTCGTGTACCGATCTCAAAGCACCCAAGAACGGTGCGACCTGCTCAGCTTGCCCTACAGGTTACGACAGTACGCCGAGGACGGTGAATGGTAAGACGGTGTGCGTGGACACCAACGGCTGCAAGAGCAGCCCTTGCCACTCGCTCTCCAAGTGCACCGACGCCAAGGCACCTGCTACAGGCGCCGCAGGGTTCACGTGCAGTCCCTGCCCGTCCGGGTACCAAGGCAGTGCGATCGGGAGCAAGGGATGTGTGGACGCGAACGACTGCGCGGACTCACTCGTGGCGGTGCACGTCAGTGCGCACGACCTGAGCTTCAACGGCCGCATGCCGGCCTGCATGGGCGACTGCGACGAGGACTCGAACTGCAAGAAGGGGCTCAAGTGCTTCCAGCGCAGCGGGCAGACGAGCGTGCCGGGCTGCGCGGGGGCGGGCAGCTCGCAAGACACCAAGGACGCAGACTTCTGCTACGACCCGAGCTTCGACGCCAAGGAGCGTCCCACCATCAAGCTCAACTTCGTGAACTGGTCCGCAGAGACAACCAAGTACACAGGAAACATGGAGCTGTGCGAAGGAGACTGCGACGTGGACGCGCACTGTAGAACTGGCCTCAAGTGCTTCCAACGCAACAACAACGCGCCCATCGCCGGCTGTGCAGTGGGCGGGTATGGCGATATCGCAGGCTGGGACTACTGCTACAACCCAACATGGAACGACGCAAGCGGGCCTTGTGGCGAGAACGCCTTGACTAGCGATGGCTGCAAAGACATGGGCCGCAACAAGTACAAGTGCTCCTGCAAGTCCGGGTACGTGTCCGTGGGCAGCCCCCCGACATGTGTGCTCGCGGACGCGTGTGCAGCTGGCGAAAACGACTGTGTGTCCAACGCCAAGTGCAACCACGTCGGCGGTGACGACAAACACGGCTTCTATCCGCGTCACTCGTGCACGTGCCCACAGGGCTACGAGGGCGACGGCAAGAGTGGAAACGTCGCGATGGTTGCCTGGCATGCTGACGCCCACGCCCAGTCCAAGAAAGGACGCATGGTCATGTGCGAGGGCGACTGCGACGTCGACGCCAACTGTGCCCCCGGCCACAAGTGCTTCCAGCGCAACGTCAACGAGGCCGTGCCAGGATGCTTGCACGCCTCCATACGGGTGGTGAACGCCTACAGCGTGGTCAACAGCACCGCCAACGGCATCTACACGTGGGACGGCAAGACCTTGGTGTCCAGCAAGGCCAAGTACGTGCTGGTAGACCATGTAGAGCAGACAATCGAGTGGGTGAGTGACCGCTGGAGGATCCTGCGCGAGGGCAAGTACTTCACGGACAGTGCATACACGAAGAGCTCAAGTGGCGTTCATCCGAGCTCCTCGGGGTGGCTCACTGCTTCTGGCAGGTATGTCCCGAGTGTGAAGGCGGGCGAGAACATGGCAGGTGACGTGAAGGGCATGGACTTCTGCTACAACCCCAACATCACGATGTCCAGTGTTCCCCTCAAGGCCACAGACTGGAGTGCGGACTCGCAGTCCTCCAACGGCAGGATGAACAAGTGCGAGGGTGACTGCGATGACGACAAGAACTGTGCCGGCAAGTTGAAGTGCTTCCAGCGCAATGCCAAGCAAAGTGTCCCGGGCTGCGCCCCCGGTGGCCTGGGTGACGTTTCGGGCTGGGATTACTGCTACAGTGACAGCGCGACCACCATCAGGCACAACGGATGCTCTGACGTGGACGGCTGCGAAGTGAACAGGTGCCCGACGCTGGAATTCGTCAACTCACAACAGAAGTGCACAGATCTGAAGCCGCCCAGCATCAGCTACAAGTGTGATCCGTGCCCCAGTGGCTACGACTCAAAACCTGTAAACAATGTATGCAAGGATACCAACGGTTGCGCCAACAGCCCCTGTGACTCGCTGCAGTCATGCTCTGACATCGCAGCACACATGCTAGACAGGAGGTTGGTGGCCACTGGCGGTGACGCGCACAAACTTACGATGAACGGTAGGATGACCGAGTGTATGGGTGACTGTGATATCGACGCCAACTGCGCCGCTGGGCTCAAATGCTTCCAGAGGAATATTAACGAGCAAGTGAAGGGCTGCACACGCGGCGGCAACCAAGACATCAAGGGTGCGGACTACTGCTATGATCCGAGCGCGCAGACAAGCTACGCAATCAACTTCATCGACTGGTCGGCAGAAAAAAAGACCATGCAGGGCAACATGCGGCGATGCGAAGGCGACTGCGACTCCGATGCGAACTGCCAGAGTGGCCTCAAGTGCTTCCAGCGTAATAAAAGAGAAGCCATCAAGGGCTGTCTAGCAGGCGGCTCAGGCGACTACTCTGGCTGGGACTACTGCTACGACCCAGCGGCTACCCTACAGGTGTTCAGCTGCTCGGCGTGCCCGTCCGGCTACAACACCATCGGCAAGTTCAAGCAAGTGTGCCAAGACATCAACGACTGCGACCGCAGCCCCGCACCCTGCGGCTCAAAGACTGGCACCCCGATCACGGCCTGCACGAACACGGGGCCGAACTCCTGGGCGTGCAAGTGCCCAGTGGGCTACGGGCTGAAGGGCTCCTCCACGCAGCCAACGTGCGTGTTGGTCGACTCCTGCAGCGCAGAAGAAGACGACTGTGTCACTGGGTTGCCCACCAAGCCAAGCTTCGCGCAGTGCCAGCGGGACTCCAGTGCTGATGGCAAGCACCTGTGCAAGTGCCCCACGGGCTACGTCGGGGACGGCAAGACTGTGCAGCTGAGGCCACGCACGCGAGTGCACACCTCACGAAGATGCACGGTCACATGCCGGCGTGCATGGGCGACTGCGACGCGGATAACAACTGCAGAGAGGGACTCAAGTGCTTCCAGCGCAGCAAGCTCGAAGCTATCAAGGGCTGCGCGTCCGGCGGCAAGGGAGACGTGACCGGCGCGGACTACTGCTACGATCCGAAGGCCAACCGAACCGCGCCGCTTTACTTCGTGGACTGGAGTGCAGAGAAAGCCACGTTCACGGGCAGGATGCACATGTGCCAGGGTGACTGCGACGGAGATGGCCACTGCCTGGGTGACATGATCTGCGCTCAACGCAATGGAGATGAGCCAATCTACGGCTGCACGAGTGGCGGGGCCGGCGACGTGAAAGGCTGGGACTACTGCACCGTGAAGAAGGGCACAGCGCTCCCCGAAGGACACGGCTGTCAAGACCAAGACTACTGTGTTGATCACAACTGCGCCACGCTCCCCAAGAAGAACGGCATCCTGGACCTCCGCGCAGTCCACGGCGACGCGCACAACCAGAAAATGGGCAAGATTATGCAAGCGTGCACAGGTGATTGTGACTCTGACGCACAGTGTGACCAAACTAAGGGCCTCAAATGCTTCCAGCGCAGCAAGCTGGAGGCTGTCAAGGGCTGCAAGAGCGGCGGCTCAGGTGACGTGCCGGGGGCCGACTTCTGCTACGACCCGGCCGCGCAGAGCTCGAGCGCTGCGCTGGTGTTCGTGCACTGGAGCGCGGAGGCGCAGACGCTGGACGGCAAGATGCTCAACTGCTGGGGAGACTGTGACGCCGACACAAACTGCGCGCCCGGCCTCAAGTGCTACCAGCGCAATGACAGGACCCCGGTCCCAGGCTGCAACACAGGCGGGAACGGAGACATGACAGGGTGGGACTACTGCTACAGGCCCAACTCGGGCCTGGTGCCGCAATGCACTGATCTGAAGCCACCGTCGACTACCTACTCTTGCTCTGCCTGCCCGACCGGGTATGACTCGAAGCCCAAGACCTTCTCCAGCGGCAAGCTGGAGTGCGTCGATTCGGACGGCTGCAAGAACAACCCATGCCACTCGCTGTCCAAGTGCTCCGACGTACCCGCGCCAGCCACCGGCTCTGCGGGCTTCTCGTGCGCCCCTTGCCCCTCAGGCTTCAAGGGCAATGCAATCGGCTCGAATGGATGCACCGACATCGATGACTGCGCAGATACGCTCAAGGCGGTTCACGTCAGCGCGCACACAGTATCTTTGAACGGAAGGATGCCAGTGTGCATGGGAGACTGCGACACCGATGGTAACTGTGCCACAGGCTTGAAGTGTTTCCAGCGCAACAAGTACGAGGCTGTGCCGGGCTGCAAAGGCAATGGCAAGGGAGACATAGCCGGCGCTGACTTCTGCTACGACCCGACAACCGCGGCTAACACCAAGCCATCCAAGGACCTGGACTTCCTGAACTGGTCCGCTGAGGCTGGGAAGTATAACGGCCAGATGCAGATGTGCGAGGGTGACTGCGATGAGGATGTCAACTGCGATGGAGATATGAAGTGCTTCCAGCGCAATGACAAGACCACGATCTTGGGCTGCTCTAGCGGAGGTGCCGGCGACATCGCGGGCTGGGACTACTGCTACAAGAAAGACTGGACCAACAGCGACGGCCCGTGCGGCGACTCCGCTCTCACCAAGGGTGGCTGCAAGGACCTGGGCACGCACAAGTACACTTGCAACTGTGCCTCCGGCTACGAGTCGCTGGGCAGCCCGCCCACGTGCCAGCATACGAATGCCTGCAAGTCAGACGAGAACGACTGCGTCTCGGGCGCCACGTGCAACCACATCGGCGGCAGCGAGAACTACGGGTGGTTCCCACGCCACTCCTGCACCTGCAGCAAGGGGTACGAGGGCGATGGCAAGACCGGCAACGTCAAGATGGTGGCCTGGCACGGCGACGCCCACGCGCAGACCCAGAACGGGCGCATGGCCAGGTGCGAGGGAGACTGCGACGTCGACGCCAACTGCGCTCCTGGGCTCAAGTGCTTCCAGCGCAGCGGTACCACGGCGGTGCCTGGCTGCAAGAGCGGCGGTTCTCAAGATGTGGCGAACATGGACTTCTGCTACGACGGCTCGACCGCGGCCAAGGCCAAGCCCGTGTCTCTGCTGGCCACAGACTGGAGCGCGCACAGCCAATCGTCGAACGGGCGCATGAAGACGTGCGAGGGTGACTGCGACTCGGACGCCAACTGCGCTGGCTCCCTGAAGTGCTTTCAGCGCAATGACAAGCGCAAGGTCAAGGCCTTCGCGTCCGGTGGCGCTGGCGACATCGCGGGTTGGGACTTCTGCTACAGCGAGACTGCGAACACCGACTATCACAATGGGTGCTCCGATATCGACGCCTGCGCTACGAACAAGTGCGCGACGTTGCAGGGGACGAGTGTGCGCATCAAGTGCATCGACGACTCGCCTCCCAGCCTTGGCTACAAGTGTGTGGACTGCCCTACCGGGTACGACAAGACGCCCGTGAACAACGTTTGCAAAGACACAGACGCCTGCAAGGCGAAACCCTGCCACCCGCTGGTCTCCTGCGCAGATGTCAAGGCGCCCAACACTGGGTTCCAGTGCGGCACTTGCCCGAACGGCTACAGTGGCAATGGCGTGGGCAAGAGTGGGTGTGTGGACGTCGACGACTGCAAGTCCAAGCCGTGCGGCAAGGATGACGACATGAAATGCACCGACTACCGCAAGAGTCCCAACACCTACGTGTGCTCTTGCCCAAGAGGTTATGCATCGCTGCCGGCGAACGCAGCCAAGCCTACGTGTGTGCAGACGGACCCGTGCAAGTCTAACGAGGACGACTGCGTGAAGGGGCTCAAGGGCCCGGTGTCCGAGGCCAAGTGCGTGCACAACGCCAAGCTCAACTCCTTACACTTCTGCGAGTGCCCGAAGGGCTTCTCTGGTGAGGGTAAAACCATGCAGATGATCGCCACACATGGAGACGCGCATGCACAGTCCTTATACGGCAAGATGCCGGCGTGCTTTGGTGACTGCGACTCCGACGCCCACTGTGCCAAGGGGTTGAAGTGCTTTCAGCGTAATGACAAGCGCAAGGTTCTTGGCTGCACGACGGGCGGCAAGGAAGACGTTCAGGGCGCCGACATCTGCTACGACCCTACGTTCCAGAAGGGCTCCACGCTGGTCGCGATGAACTTCGTGGACTGGAGCGCGGAGCGCGCGAAGTTCCACGGCAACATGAGGACGTGCGAGGGAGACTGTGACACGGACAGCAACTGCGGCACAGGGCTCAAGTGCTTCCAGCGCAACGACAGGACAGCAGTGCCCGGGTGCACCCGAGGTGGCAAGGACGACGTCGCTGGCTGGGACTACTGCTACAACCCAGACGGCAAGTACGGCTGCTGGGACACGGACGGCTGCGCCGGCAACAACTGCCCGTCGCTTCCCTCGGGTGGTAAAGGCGTGGCGCCCAAGTGTGTGGACCAGAAGGTGCCGTACACTGGGTACACATGCACACCATGCCCCACCGGCTACGACAGCACGCCCAAGACGATAGGTAACGGCAAGAAGCAGTGCGTGGACACCGACGGGTGCGCCAACAAGCCGTGCCACTCGCTCTCCAAGTGCACAGACGTGTCCGCACCTGCCACCGGCTCCGCGAACTTCAAGTGTACGGCCTGCCCGTCCGGCTGGGCAGGCAACGCAATCGGCTCCAACGGCTGTGTGGACATCGACGACTGCAAGAGTGACGTCACTGGGCAGACAGGACCGTGCGGCTCGTTCGCGACAGGCTGCAAGGACACAGGCGCGAACCGCTACACCTGCACCTGCGAAGATGGGTTCAAGTCGCTGGGCAGCTCGCTCAAGCCGTCCTGCCAGCAGGTGGACCCGTGCAAGGCAGAGGAGGATGACTGCAAGCCCGCGGTGTACAACGGCCGCGGCCAGGAGGTCACGCTCATGTCACCTTTCTGTTCCGGCGACTACGTGCCGATCATGACCTCGGTTCAGTGCAAGGCTGCCATCGCGCAGACCAAGGCGGGGTCCATGCTGCGCTGCGAGGGCGACTGCGACACGGATGCCCACTGTGGTGTGGGACTCTTCTGCAAGCAACGCGGGGACAAGAGTGCGATTCCAGGCTGCACGAGTGGCGGATCTGGGGACATCGCTGGCTGGGACTACTGCTACTCCAAGACGACCACGACTCGCATTCCACTGAAGAAGGTCCACGTGAGTGCGCACACGCTCAGCATCGTCAACGACAAACAGATTGGAACAGGAAAGTCTTACAAGGACTGGCAGAACGGCTGCTTCTACGCGAACAGTGGTGCGGAGGTGAACTTCCACACGGGGGGCATCGACGGGCCGTCTACCAAGGGCCTGAACGCCGAGGCGCTGAAGGATGGCGCCGGCCAGATCTGTATTCTGGATCGGCCGAAGTACAAGATCAGCGAACGCATCGAGGCCTTCAGGCCCATGAAGGCGACGCATGGCAGTGCGCACACACTGAAGATGGACGGCCGCATCCCGGCCTGCTACGGCGACTGCGACACGGACGCCATGTGCGCGTCTGGTCTCGTGTGCCAGCAGCGCAACAAGCTCGAAGCTATCAAGGGCTGCGCGTCCGGCGGCAAGGGAGACGTGACCGGCGCGGACTACTGCGCCGACCCCAAGTTCGTGGGCACGGCCTCGGTCCCACTGACTTTCGTCGACTGGTCCGCCCAGAACGCCAAGTACGTGCACATGCAGCAGTGCGAGGGTGACTGTGACGCGGACAGCAACTGCGCACAAGGGCTCAAGTGCCTGCAGCGCAATGCCAAGGAAGACGTGCCAGGCTGTAATGCGGGCGGCGCTGGAGACGTCGCGGGCTGGGACTACTGCTACGCACCAAATAACTTCTGCACGGAGGGGTACGAGCCGATCATGTCGCTCACTGAGTGCAAGGAGGCCGTCAAGTTCGTTACAAGGATCACGGACACGAGCGTCCACTCGTCGACCTGGACCAACTGGCCCACGGGATGCTTCTACCACACAAACGGCGCCAACGTGTACTACCACACCACGGGCTGCAAGGACACAAAATGCGGCGGCGTGACCATAGCGGAAACGGCCACGAAAGCTGGCGCTGGTCAGGTGTGCGTGGACCACAGTGGGCCCGCGGCCACGTGCAGCACCGTGAGCGCCACGCAGCACACCTGCACATGCAGCAAGGGCTGGGTGGGCGACGGCAAGGTCACGGGCACCAGCTGCAACGACTTCGACGCGTGCGAGACCAACAGGTGCCCCACGCTCCAAGGCAAGTCGATCAGGGTCGCGTGCTTCGACGACAAGGCTCCAAGCATGGGCTACACATGCGAAGCCTGCCCATCCGGGTACGACAAGAAAGCAGTCAACGGTGTGTGCAAGGACACGAATGCTTGCGACACGAAGCACGGGTCGTGCCACGCGCTCGTCACCTGCTCTGACGTACCTGCGCCCGGCAACGGTGCGACGTGTGGCCGCTGCCCAGCGGGATACGAAGGCAACGGCCTGTCCACCGACACCCTGCAGCCCACGGACTTGAAGAGCTTGGGTGGCTCGGCTCACACCTTGCTCAGAAAGATGAGGCGATGCGAGGGTGACTGTGATACCGACGCCCACTGCGAAGCTGGGCTCAAGTGTAAACAGCGCAACCAGAAAGAGGCAGTTCCGTACTGCTACTCTGGAGGCGACGGTGACATAGCTGGCGGAGACTACTGCTACTCCCCGTCCAAGGCGGCGCCTGTGTACTTGACCTACTTGCACGGCTCAGCGCACACCATACAAAAGAAGATGGAACGCTGCGAGGGTGACTGCGACACCGACGCCCACTGTGACGTCGGGCTCAAGTGCCTGCAGCGCAACCAGAAGGAAGCCGTGAAGGGGTGCAACGGTGGCGGAGACGGCGATATCGCAGGCTTCGATTACTGCTACGCTTCGAGTTCCAAGGGTAGCGGCTGTACCGACATCAACGACTGCGCCGGCAACCCGTGCGGCACGACCTCGGGCATCGTCTGCAAGGATACTGGGATCAGCAGCTACTCGTGCACCTGCCCGAAGGGATACAAGTCTCTGGGCAGCGCGACGCACCCAAGCTGCCTGCACGTGGACGCGTGTGCATCTGGTGAGGACAACTGCTTGGACGGCGCCACCTGCAACCATGACCGCACGAGTGCAGCGTGGGGCACCAACAACAAGCTGGTGAACGCTGGCGGCAGTGCACACAACAGCAACCAGAACGGCAGGATGCAGGCCTGCACAGGAGACTGCGACTCAGACGCCAACTGCGCCACGGGCCTCAAGTGCATGCAGCGCAACAAGAAGGAGGCTGTGCCTGGCTGCACAGGCGGCGGCAGTGGTGACAAGACGGGTGCTGACTTCTGTTACAGCCCGAGTAGCTACCACTCCACCAAGCCTAAGCTTGACTTCCATGACTGGTCGGCCGAAACCAAGGTGAAGAAGATGAACAGGTGTGAGGGTGACTGCGATGCAGACAGCAACTGCGCTGGCGACATGAAATGCTTTCAGCGGAACGGCGCCGAGGCTATTCCAGGCTGCCAAGCCGGAGGCGGCGGTGATGTCAGCGGTTATGACTACTGCTACATGAAAGCGCCCGAGCACAGCTGCACGTGCGGCACGGGACTGGAGGGCAACGGCAAGAAGACTGGCACCGGCTGCAAGGACATCGATGGCTGCAAGACCACCAAGTGTGCCATACTGCCGTCCGGTGGCGCCGGCAAGGCCCCCGTGTGCACGGACAACAAGGCGCCGAGGACGAGCGGCACGGCGCCAACTGCCCACCAGGCTACGACAAGTCGCCCTCCAAGGTCGGCAGCACGCTGCAGTGCGTCGACGCCAATGACTGCGGCTCCGTGGATGCGCGCAAGAAGTACACCACCGCGTGCGGCGTAGGCACCCTGACATTCCCCCGGGACTGCAAGGAGCTGCAGCCTGGCTCTGGCGCGAGCACGTGCGTATGCGCCGGCCCACGCTTCGTGCTCGGCACGAAAAATAACAAGCCAATGTGTTGGCTCAACTTTGACTCGTCCCAGCCTCTGACGAGCACTCATGGCAGCGCGCACACCCAGGGCGAGATCTGGCCTTGCGAAGGCGACTGCGACAGTGACGCACACTGCCAAACTGGGTACAAGTGCTTCCAGCGAAACGGCAAGCAGGCTGTTCCAGGCTGCTCTGGTACTGGCACCACCGGCTGGGACTACTGCTACAAACCACCGCGTCAGTGCTCCTCGCGCGACAGCGAAGCAACTGTTCTTCTGGAGCTGGAGATCATCAAGGAGATGCTCAACCCACACGCCGTGGCGGTGCAGTGGCAGAGCTTGTCCTGCGTGAAGCAGTCCACCGAGAACGACGGCTCCGTCGAGAAGAGCGGCTGCGGCAATGGCTGGAATGGCGGCGCCTTCTCCACCATGATCGCTCCGAGGGACATCACGCTGTCATTCCGCTGCACCAAGGCGCAGCATACCATGATCGGCTTGGCTCAGGGCAACTCGCACAACAGCTACACGGACATCGACTGCGCCATGTACTGCGATCAGGGCACTCTGCGCGTGTACGAGCTCGGCTCGCACATGTGGAACGGCCCGGCGTACAAAGAGCTCGACATGCTGGCAGTCAGGACGGTAGGCACCACTGTGACGTTCCTCCAGAACGGAAAGGTGATTCGCACATGCAACCGCGCGCTCGTTGGGAACATCAACGCGGACCTGTCTATCCACAACACAGGCAAGGGTGGCATTCTCTCTGCCAGGTGGATCGGCCAGGTGATCGAGGCCAACCCCGTGATATGGAAGGGGCTGCACTGTACTACGGCGAGTGGAACGGACGGCACCCTCGTGAAGTCTAGCTGCGGCAACACGTGGAACGGAGGCGCCTTCTCAAGGAGGTATGCGCCAGGCGACGTGACACTACAGTTCCGCTGCACCAAGGCCCAACACACCATGATCGGCCTCGCCCTCGGCAACGACCACCATAGCTACACCGACATCGACTGCGCCGTGTACTGCGACCAGGGCGTGTTCCTCGTGTACGAGCGTGGCTCATACAAGTGGGCCGGCCCAGCGTACGACCACACGCACACACTAGCAGTGAGAAGGACCGGCAGTAAGGTGGAATATCTCCAGAATGACAAGGTGCTTCGCACTTGCGGGCATTCACTGACGGGTAGGGTGATTGCGGACCTCTCCATTCACAATGCCGGCGCGGGAGGCATACTATCATCCATGTGGATCGGTAAGGTGCTGATGGAAGATGCTGTGCCGGTGAAGTGGCACGACCTGAAATGCTTGAAGGAAACGAAGGAAGGTGATGGATCTGTTGAAAAGAGCGGCTGCGGCAACGGCTGGAACGGCGGCGCGCGCTCGTTCAAGCTCGCCCCTGGTGACATCACGCTGCAGTTCAACTGCACCAAGGCGCAGCACACCATGATCGGCCTGGCTGTTGGTAATGACCACAACAGTTACACGGACATCGACTGCGCCATGTACTGCGACCAGGGCAGCCTGCGCTCGTACGAACTTGGCACGCACAAGCCGTTCTCGCCTGTGCCGACGTACGTGGAGACGGACATCCTCGCAGTTGAGAGGACGGGCACCACCATCACGTTCCTCAAGAACGGAAAGGCGCTCCGCACGTGCTCTAAGGTTCTGTACGGCAATGTCATCGCAGATCTGTCTATCCACAATACTGGCAAGGGCGGTATTTTGAGCGCGGGGTGGATCGGAGAGGTCATCGTAGGGGCGCCAGTGATGTGGAGGTCGCAGACCTGTGTGGTGACTGGCACTGACGGGAAGATCGTGAAGTCAGGCTGCGCTAATGGCTGGAATGCCGGCGCTGCCTCCACCATGTTGGCCCCCGGTGATATCACACTGCAGTTCCGCTGCACCAAGGCGCAACACACCATGATCGGCCTGGCCTCGGGCAACTCGCACAACAGCTACACGGACATCGACTGCGCCGCGTACTGCGACCAGGGCGTGTTCCGCGTGTACGAGCTCGGGTCATACAAGTGGGCCGGGCCCGCATACACGGATGCTCATGTGCTTGCCGTGAGGCGCGAGGGAGAAACAGTCACGTTCATCCAGAACAACAACACCATCCGCACTTGCACTCGCAAACTGAAGGGTGACGTCATCGCGGACCTCTCGATTCACAACAACGGTGCTGGCGGCATCCTGTCCGCGATGTGGATCGGACAGCTGAACAAACCACCATCGTCCCCAGTAGACTGGACTGCGGCATCCTGCGTGAAGCAGTCCACCGAGAACGACGGCTCCATCGAGAAGAGCGGCTGCGGCAATGGCTGGAATGGCGGCGCCTTCTCCAAGAGGGTGGCAACCAGAGATATCATGCTGCAGTTCAACTGCACCAAGGCGCAGCACACCATGATCGGTCTGTCCAAGGGCAACTCGCACAACAGCTACACGGACATCGACTGCGCCATGTACTGCGACCAGGGCAAACTGCGCGGCTACGAGCGCGGCGCGCACAAGCCGTTCTCACCTGTGCCCACGTACGAAGAGACCGACACGATCGCTCTTGAGAGGATGGGCCAGACGGTGAAATACTGGTTCAAGGGCAAGGTACTCCGCACATGCGGCATTGCTTTGGCTGGTAACGTGATTGCAGATCTCTCGATCCACAACGCAGGCAAGGGCGGGATCCTGAAGTCCTCTTGGATAGGTGAGGTGGTCGACGCTACTCCAGTGGTGTGGAAGGGACAAACTTGCGTCTCAGCAACAGGGCAAGATGGCCAGATCGTCAAGAGCGGCTGCGGCAACGGCTGGCAAGCTGGTGCCTACTCCACGAGGTTGGCGGGTGGCGACATCACGCTGCAGTTCCGCTGCACCAAAGCGCAGCACACCATGATCGGCCTCGCCACCGGCAACTCGCACAACAGCTACACGGACATCGACTGTGCCGGATATTGCGACCAGGGCGTGTTCCGCGTGTACGAGCTCGGGTCATACAAGTGGGCCGGCCCAGCATACGACCACCTCGCAGTGTTCGCAGTGAAGAGGACCGGCACTACGGTCACCTTCTGGAAAGATGGCGTGAACCTCCGCACGTGCGGGCAGCGGCTGAGCGGCAACATCATCGCTGACCTCTCAATCCACAACAACAACGCAGGCGGCGTCCTGTCTGCTGTTTGGATCGGCAAATTGAAAGCGCCGCCGGCTTCCCCGGTGGTTTGGAGAAACCTGATCTGTGTTTCGCAGGCAAGCGGTGGCAAGATCATCAAGAGTGGCTGCGCCAATGGCTGGAACGGGGGTGCCTTTTCGACGCGAATGGCGCCAGGCGACGTCACGCTGCAATTCCGCTGCACTAAGGCGCAGCACACCATGATCGGCCTCGCTAGGGGCAACGACCACAACAGCTACACGGACATCGACTGCGCCATGTACTGCGACCAGGGCTACCTGCGCTCGTACGAGCGCGGCGCGCACAAGGCGTTCTCGCCTGTGCCGACGTACACTGAGTCTGATCTGTTGGCTGTGGAGCGTGTGGGGCCATACCTAAAGTTTGTCAAAAACGGTGTGGTCCTGCGCACGTGCGGCATTGTTCTGTTCGGTAACGTCATCGCGGACCTGTCGATCCACAACAGCGGCAAGGGTGGCGTGCTGGGCGCAGCCTGGGTCGGCGAAGTGCTGACTGCCGAGCCCGTGCAGTGGAAGGGTTCTAGCTGCACCAAGGAGGGCGTGGACGGCCAGATCGAGAAGCATGGCTGTGGCAACGGCTGGAACGGGGGCGCGTACTCCACCAACTTGGCGCCTGGCGACGTGACGCTGCAGTTCACATGCACAGTAGCCCAGCACACCATGATCGGCCTGGCCCAGGGCAACTCACACGACAGCTACACGGACATCGACTGTGCCGCGTACTGTGACCAGGGCGTGTTCCGCGTGTACGAGCGCGGCACGTACAAGTGGGCCGGGCCGAAGTACAGCGCGGCGACCATCATGGCCGTTAGAAGGTCCAAAACCACCGTGCAGTACCTCATTGGCGGCAAGGTGGTACGCACGTGCGGCCTGAAACTCAGCGGGGACGTCATCGCGGACCTCTCGATCCACAACACGGGCAAGGGCGGCATCACCTCTGCTGTGTGGGTCGGACGCCTCAAGTCTCCGCCATTCTCGCCTGTGAAGTGGACCGCACTGGGCTGCACCACTCAGGCAGCCGACGGCAAGATCATGAAGAACGGCTGCGGCAATGGCTGGAACGGTGGAGCCATCTCAACCAGGATGGCTGCGGGCGACGTGACGCTGCAGTTCAAGTGCACCAAGGCGCAGCACACCATGATCGGCCTCGCCATCGGTAACTCGCACAACAGCTACACGGACATCGACTGCGCCATGTACTGCGACCAGGGCTACCTGCGCTCGTACCAGCTCGGCGCGCACAAGCCGTTCTCGCCTGTGCCGCAGTACGAGGAGACCGATATCCTGGCTGTGGAGAGGAAAGGATCAGTTGTGAAATTCAAGAAGAATGGGATGGTAGTGGGCATCTGTGCCAGGCAGATTCTCGGAAATTCGTTCGCAGATCTCTCCATCCACAACACTGGCAAGGGCGGCATTATCTCCGCCCGATGGATCGGATATGTGATAGAGGGCACCCCAGTGAAGTGGAAGGCGCAGACGTGCCTCAGCACCAGCGGGGATGACGGCAGTATCTTGAAGGCGGGCTGCGGCAACGGCTGGAATGGCGGCGCCTACTCCCAGATGATGGCGCCTGCCGATATCACGCTGCAGTTCCGCTGCACGGTTGCGCAGCACACCATGATCGGTCTGGCCCAGGGCAACTCGCACAACAGCTACACCGACATCGAGTGCGCCATGTACTGCGACCAGGGCGTGCTGCGCGGCTACGAGCTCGGCGCGAAAAAGTGGGACGGCCCAGTGTACACTTCGGCTTCTGTGCTTGCGGTGAAGAGGGTAGGCACTGCCGTGACTTTCTGGAAGGACCAGGTCCAGATCCGAACCTGTACGAAGGCGCTGCGTGGTGACCTCGTGGCTGACCTCTCAATCCACAACACTGGCAAGGGCGGCATTCTGTCAGCCATCTGGGTAGGCAAGATCAAGGCCCCGGCGGCGCTCCCGGTCAAGTGGAAGGGGCAGGCGTGCACCACCAGCGGCAAGGACGGCCAGATCGTTAAGAGTGGCTGCGGCAACGGCTGGAACGGGGGTGCGTACTCCACGAGGATGGCGGTGGGCGACATCACGCTGCAGTTCAAGTGCACCAAGACACAGCACTCCATGATCGGCCTGTCCAAGGGCAACGACCACAACAGCTACACGGACATCGACTGTGCCATGTACTGCGACCAGGGCTACCTGCGCGGCTACCAGCGCGGCGCGCACAAGCCGTTCTCGCCTGTGCCGACGTACACGGCAAGCGACACTCTGGCCGTGGAGCGCACTGGCACGCTCGTGAGCTATTACAAGAACGGCAAGAAGCTACAGACGTGCGGGTATAGCCTCGTCGGCAACATCATCGCTGACCTCTCGATCCACAATACCGGCAAAGGCGGCATCTTGTCTGCTGGCTGGATTGGCCCGGTGCTCGACGCTGAGGTGGTGAACTGGAAGGGACAGACCTGTGTCACTACGGGCGCTGATGGCTCCATTGTCAAGAACGGCTGCGGCAACGGCTGGAACGCCGCTGCGTACTCCACCAACTTAGCAGCTGGAGACGTGACGCTGCAGTTCCGCTGCACCAAGGCGCAGCACACCATGATCGGCCTGTCCATCGGCGGCAACGACCACAACAGCTACACGGACATCGACTGCGCCATGTACTGCGACCAGGGCACCCTGCGCGTGTACGAGCTCGGCGCGCACAAGTGGAACGGCCCGGCGTACACGGACACGAATATCCTGGCTGTCAGAAGGACGGGTACCAAGGTGGA
>Ga0138268_1365333_pt1 | contig 17436 bp, 31 predicted proteins | sample RNAICE20151125_FD_106934 | JGI IMG/M metagenome (GOLD analysis project Ga0138268, IMG submission 106934) | Metatranscriptomics of polar marine prokaryotic and eukaryotic communities from Arthur Harbor ice station, Antarctica -... | ecosystem: Environmental > Aquatic > Marine > Unclassified...
AATTTATCAAAATTTGATTTTATGGCAAAGAAAATATTATATCAAGATAATGCACGACGGGCTTTAGAACGTGGTATGGAAATAATGGTAGAAGCTGTCTCTGTAACTTTAGGCCCAAATGGACGTAATGTTGTTTTAGAAAAAACTTATGGTTCACCACAAATTGTTAATGATGGTGTAACCATTGCAAAAGAAATTAGCTTAGAGGACCATATTGAAAACACAGGTGTTTCATTAATTCGTCAAGCTGCTGCAAAAACAAATGATGTAGCAGGAGATGGTACTACTACTGCAACTGTTCTTGCTTATGCTATGGTTAAAGAAGGATTAAAAAATGTAGCAGCTGGGGCAAATCCAATTTCAATTAAACTAGGAATGGAAAAGGCCACTCAATATTTAGTTATGCAGATAAATGAATTTGCACAACCAGTCGAAGATATTCAGTCAATTAAACAAGTAGCATCAATTTCAGCTGGAAATGATGATATTATTGGGGCTTTAATCGCTGATGCATTAGCAAAAGTTGGAAAAGAAGGTGTAATTTCATTAGAAGAAGGCAAGGGAATTGTTACGGAATTAGAAATTACCGAAGGCATGAAATTAGAAAAAGGGTTCATATCACCATATTTTATAACTGATACAGAAAAAATGGAAGTTTCTTATGAAAATCCTTATATTCTGTTAACGGATAAACGAATTACGTTAGTTCAACAAGATTTATTACCAATTTTGGAACAAATTACTAAAACAAAACGCCCTTTATTAATTATTGCTGAAGATGTTGAAAAAGAAGCATTAGCAACTTTAATCTTAAATAAATTAAGAGGTATTGTAAATGTTGTGGCTGTTCGTGCACCAGGATTTGGTGAATTAAGAAAGTTGATGTTACAAGATATTTCTGTCTTAACTGGTGGAACTGTTATTACGCAGGATGCAGGATTAAGTTTAGATAATATTCAATTAAATTTATTAGGCCAAGCAAGACGAATAATTGTTAATAAAGATACAACAACAATTGTTGGTGATGGTTTAGAAATTGAAAATATTAAAGCTCGTTGTGAGCAGTTACGCAAGCAAGTTAATGTTGCCGAAACGGGTTATGAAAAAGAAAAATTACAAGATCGGATTGCTAAACTTTCTGGTGGTATTGCTGTTATTCGTGTTGGGGCAGTAACAGAAACTGAAATGAAAGATAAAAAATTACGTTTAGAAGATGCTATAAATGCAACACGTGCAGCAGTTGAAGAGGGAATTGTACCTGGGGGTGGGGCAACACTAACACATTTATCAGAAAATTTAATAACATGGGCAAAAAATAATTTAAAAGAAGATGAATTAATTGGAGCTCTTATTATTTCCCGTGCAATTGTTGCTCCATTAAAAAGAATTGCTGAAAATGCTGGAATTAATGGCCCGGTTATTATCGGAAAAGTTCAAGAACAAGAATTTGAGATAGGTTATAATGCTGCAAAAAAATATATTTGGTAATATGTATGAAGAAGGTGTAGTTGATCCTGCTAAAGTAACTCGTTCAGGGTTACAAAATGCAACATCAATAGCTAGTATGATTTTGACAACAGAATGTATTATTGTTGATGATATGGAAACACGTAAATAAAGTAACAATAAAAAATTATAAAATTAAATAAATGTAATTCATTACATTTATTTAATTAATTCTTTTATGATAAACAAATTCTGTATAACACTCCTGGTGGTAAATCAGATTTTACTAATAAATCAAAAATATTTATTGATGAATCATAATAAATTTCTAATATTCTTTTATGAATTCGAATTTCAAAATGTTCCCGTGAATCTTTATTGACATGTGGAGAACGTAATACACAATATATTCGTTTATCTGTCGGTAATGAAACTACTCCAACGTTATCCACGTTATTATTTTGGGTAATTTCCATTATTTTTTGACAAGAGGTAGTTAAAAGTTCATGATTGAACGATTCTAATCTTACACGAATTTTTTCATTCGGATTTATTTCCATAAATTTTCTTAATTATTTAACAATTTTAGAAACAACACCCGCTCCAATTGTTCGGCCGCCTTCGCGGATAGCAAAACGCATACCTTCTTCAATTGCAACTGGGTATATTAATTCAGCAGTCATTTTAATACGATCCCCTGGCATCACCATTTCTACAATTGAACCATCATCTGCAGTAAACTGTTCAATTGATCCTGTTACATCAGTTGTTCTTACATAGAATTGTGGGCGGTAGCCTGTAAAGAATGGTGTATGACGTCCACCTTCTTCTTTAGTTAATACATATACTTCAGATTCAAAACTTGTATGTGGTGTAATTGTACCTGGTTGTGATAATACCATACCACGTTCAATATCTTCACGTATAACACCACGTAATAAAATACCACAGTTATCACCTGCAAACCCTTCATCTAATGTTTTTTGGAACATTTCTATACCAGTAATCGTTGTTGTTTGAGTGTCACGAACACCAACAATTTCAACATTATCACCAACTTTAATAACCCCTCTTTCAATTCTCCCAGTTGCCACTGTACCTCGACCAGTAATTGAAAATACATCTTCAATTGCCATTAAGAATGTTTTTTCAACATCACGTTCTGGTGTTGGGATATAAGAATCGACAGCATCCATTAAAGCGTAGATTTTATCTACCCACGGGTTATCACCACGTTTAATAGATGGATTCGAAGAAATTGCTTCAATTGCTTGTAAAGCTGAGCCAGGACAAATTGGAATATCATCACCTGGGAAATCATAAGTAGATAGTAGTTCTCTTACTTCTAATTCTACTAATTCTAATAATTCATCATCATCTACTTGATCTTGTTTATTTAAAAAGACCACAATATGCGGAACCCCAACTTGTTTTGCTAGTAAAATATGTTCTCTAGTTTGGGGCATTGGGCCATCTGCTGCAGACACAACTAATATAGCGCCATCCATTTGTGCTGCACCAGTAATCATATTTTTTACATAATCTGCGTGACCTGGACAATCTACATGGGCATAATGACGATCTTCAGTTTGATATTCAACATGTGCGGTATTAATTGTAATTCCACGCGCACGTTCTTCAGGAGCACCATCAATGTCGGCATAAGCTTTTGCTACTGAATCACCACTTAAAGCTAATGTTGCAGTAATTGCTGCAGTTAAAGTTGTTTTACCATGATCAACGTGACCAATAGTACCAATGTTAACATGCGGTTTTGTACGTTCAAATTTTTCACGTGCCATTTCAAAAAAGTTCCTTTGAAGTTTAATGTTTATAATAAAAATCTCTTTGCTTTTAGCGAAATTAAATATAACCGTTAGTGATTAACTATTAATAACGGAAATGCGCAAATGCTTTATTGGCATCTGCCATTTTATGAGTTTCTTCTTTTTTCTTTATAGTATTACCTATATCGTTTGCCGTGTCAATAATTTCACTTGCGAGTTTAATTGACATTGTTCTTCCTACTCGTTCTCGAGAATATTGAATAATCCAACGTAAAGCTAAGTTAGTTGCTCGAAAGCTACTTACTTCAATTGGAACTTGGTATGTTGACCCTCCAATTCGACGAGCTTTCACTTCTACTACTGGACTAGCATTTCGAATAGCTTTTTCAAAAATTACTAGTGGATCTTCATTCGTTTTTGATTTTATAATGTCAAAAGCTCCATTTACAATATTTTGAGCTAAATTCTTTTTACCTGATTTTAAAATTCTTGTTACTAATAAACTAACTAAGTAACTATTATATGTAGGATCTGCTTTAGGAAATCGTTTTTTTGAGATATTTCGACGTGACATACTAATACTTATTTTTTAATAAATAGTTTTTAGTAAATACTAATTTTGAATTTTTAAATTAGTATTTAACTTTTTGGTTTTTTAACTCCATATTTTGATCGTCTTTGTGTACGATCTTTTACACCCCCACTATCTAACGCGCCTCGAACAATATGGTATCGAACCCCAGGTAAATCTTTTACTCGACCACCTCGAATTAAAACCACTGAATGTTCTTGTAAGTTATGTCCTTCCCCTGGTATATATGCTGTCACTTCAAAACCAGATGTTAATCGAACACGAGCAACTTTACGAATTGCTGAATTTGGTTTTTTAGGCGTTGTTGTATATACACGTGTACATACACCACGTCGTTGTGGGCAGTTGACTAAAGCAGGTGACTTTGTTTTTTTCTTAATTTGTATTCGTCTTGAACGAACTAGTTGCTGAATAGTTGGCATTTCTTTAAAAAGTAATTAAGTAAATTTAAATTAGTATAATGTAATTAATTTAATTGTCTTTCGTTTCTAATCCATATTTTTTCATAAATCTTTCTACACGTCCTTCACTATCCACAAGTGTTTGTGAATTTGTATAAAAAGGGTGGTTTCCTAACCACACATCAAGTTGTAATTGAGGTTTTGTTGAACCAATAGAACAAAGGGTTTTTCCCTCACACATAACAGGAGCGTCTGGAAACCAAGTTGGATGAATTTCAGGTTTTGGCATATTTAAAAATTTTTTAACGTTTTGAGTATTGTGATGCTTTTCTTGCTTTTCTTAAACCATATTTTTTACGTTCTTTAATACGAGCATCACGGCTTAAAAAACCAAATGGTTTTAAAATTAAACGGTTTTCATTTTCCATTTTACAAATTAATCGTGCAACGCCTAACTTAATTGCATCAGTTTGACCAGTTAAACCGCCCCCTTTTACAATTGCGATAATATCAAACTGATTTTTTAAATTTAACTTTTCTAATGGTGACCAAATAGCATTTAAATAATTTGTATTGTATTGTAAGTATTTTTCACCAGAAACTTTATTAATTGTTACTGTTCCGTTTCCTGGAACTAGAAAAACTCGTGCAACGGCACGTTTTCTTTTCCCAAGTCCAATTTTATCTTTTTGAAAAACTGTATTCATAAATATTTTTAGTTTATTAATTAAAATATTAAAGTATATCTAATGGTTTTGGATCTTGTGCTTCATGCGGATGTTGATCACCTTGATAAACTTTTAATCGTTTTACTAAATGTTTTTTTGGAAATCCATTTGGCAACATATTAAAAACAGAGTTTTCAATAATTCGTTTTGGTATTATATTTACTAACCTTTTTAATGATGAACCAGGACGCCCCGGTTCATAAACATGGAACCTTTCTATATCACGATCAAGTTTTACATATTCACTGTTTATTAATATTACATAGTCACCTACATCTACTGAGGGATGATAGATAGACTTTGATTTGCCGGTTAACAATGGTATAATAGTTGATGCTAATCGTCCTAATTGTTTGTCTTTACAATCAATGACATACCATTTTCTTTCATTATATTTTGTAGCTGGAATAAATGTTTTATTCATAAAATTAAAATTAAACTAAATAATTATTTTAAAACTATTCCTAATTTATTTTTAAGAGTAGCAAAAACTTCATCGGCAGATTTTCGACCGAAGTTTTTTAATTCTAAAAGCTTTTCTGGAGAATACTCTAATAAATCTCCAATTGTATTAATTTGAGCTCTTTTTAGACAATTATAAGGACGTACAGATAATTGTAATTCTTCAATAGCAATATGAGTATATGGATCAATAGGCTTTATATGGTTTTTTTCTTTTTTAATTTCCTTTTCTTTTTTAATTTTATGTTCACTAATAGACTTAAATAAATCAATTATTAAATTAGATCCAGAAACAATTGCTTGTTCAGGTGAAATACTTCCATTTGTCCAAATATCAATAAATAATCGTTCTTTTATATTATTTGAATTATCATATACATTTTCAACCTTAAAATCTACTTTCTGTACAGGCATAAAAATTGCATCTGTTTCTATAAAGTCTTCAAATTTATCAGAAAAAAGTTCATTTGCTAATCTATACTTTGTTCCAGATTCAATTTTAAATTCTATTTCTAAAATATGCGAACTTGAAATAGTTGCAATATAATGATTAGGATTAATAATTTCTATTTCTGGGGGTAATTGAATTGAACTAGCTGTAATAACTGCCGGCCCATGTAGCCTTAAACGCCCAAATTGCCTAGTCGAGATGTCAGACTTTAAAATAATTCCTTTTAAATTTAATAAAATCTCAAGAATATCTTCACGGACACCAGGAATTAATGAAAACTCATCTTTTACACCAGCAATTCGAACACCTGTAATAGCAGTCCCTTTCAAATCTCCTAATAAAACTCGTCTTAATAAATTCCCAATCGTTATTCCTTGACCAGAATTAAGTGAATCAATTAAAAATTGCCCATACATTGGACCTGATTCAATTTTTTCTGATTTTAAACATTCCATTAATAAATTAGAATTATTGCTCAAATTTTTTGTGGAATTCATGATTTATTTATTTTATAAGTAAATAGACTTATACACGTCGACGTTTTCTTGGTCGGCATCCATTATGTGGTACTGGAGTTATATCTTGTATTGAAAGAATTTCTAGCCCTGCACCTTCTATTGAGCGAATAGCAGTTTCACGACCTGAACCTTGACCTTTTACTAAAATTTCAACAGTTTTAATGCCTGTGCTTAAGGCATCTAAAGCCGCTTTTTCTGCTGCTGTTTGAGCAGCAAAAGGAGTGCCTTTACGAGCACCTTTAAATCCAGAACTACCAGAAGACGCCCATGATATTGTATCACCCCCTACGCTTGTAATTGTAACAATCGTATTATTAAAAGTTGATTGAATATGAACAACTCCTGTTCCAAGATTACTTCTACTTTTTTTTACTGCCAGTTTTCGTGTTTTTTGTGCCATAGTAAATTAATATTTTTAATTAGTATAACTGCCAACAAAAGAATATTATTTTTTCTTACCAGTAACAGTTTTTTTCGCCCCGCGTCGTGAACGAGCGTTTGTACGTGTTCTTTGTCCTCGAACAGGTAAACTATTTCTGTGTCTTTTTCCTCGATGACAATTTATTTCATTTAATCGTTTGATATTTAATCCATTAAAACGACGTAAATCTCCTTCCAATTTTAATTCAAAATTTTCTAAGATATTTCGTAATACTACTGATTGGTCTGTAGTAATATCATTAGTTCTAGTTTCTGGGTTAATTTCTGCTAATTGAACAATTTTTTTTTGCCGATGTAAGACCAATCCCATGAATATACGTAAGTGCATATTCAATCCGTTTATTTCTTGGCAAATCGATACCTAATAATCTTACCACTTACTTAACTCCTTTTAAATATTAACCTTGTCTCTGTTTATGTTTTGGATTTTTACAAATTACCATAATTTTCCCATGTCGTTTAATTACACGACATTTCTCACACATTTTTTTAACTGAAGGACGGACTTTCATGATAACGTTATAAATATTAAATTGATAAATAATTTTTTATTTGACTTAATCAAACCTTTCATTATAAATATTAGAAAGAATGATACTTTTCATTTCACGCGAAATATCTAGAACAACACCTACTAAAATTAATAAAGACGTAGTACCTAAACCATTAAAGCTCGAAACATTTAAGATTCCTTCAATAATATTTGGAAGAGTTGCTAATATTGCTAGTACTACGGCTCCAAAAAATGTTACTCGTTTCATTACTTGTTTTAAATAAAACGTTGTTGCTAAGCCAGGTCTTACACCTGGTATACTAACAGCCATTTTTTGTAATTCTTGAGAAATATCTTTAGGGTTTAAAACAATAGTTGAATAAAATGAACTAAAGATTAAAATTAATACAAAGTAACTAATCCAGTAGATAATTTTTGATGATTTTAAAAAAATAGGAAGAGTTAATAACGGGAATAATCCTAAATTAATAACATAATTTGGCAACACTAAAAGAGCAGTTGTTAATATTATTGGCATAACTCCTGCTTGGTTAAATCGCAAAGGAATATAATTATTTGATTTAACTTTTGAAACTAAAGGTTGACTTTGACCAAGTTGTTTTGAAGAAATTAAAGGAACAATTCGGGCACTTTCTTGTAATGTAATAATGCCAGAGATTGCAATAAATAATAGTAGTGCAATACCAAGCCCAGAGATAATAGTTAAATTTCCTGTATTTTCACTTATTAATTTCTTACCTAAATTTGGCAAACTTGAAATTATATTTGTATAAATTAATAAAGATGCTCCATTTCCTAATCCGTATTCAGTTATTAATTCACTTAACCATAAAACTATCATCGCACCTGTCGCAAGCCAAAGAATTATTTCGAAGGCTAATACTGGACTCCAATCAAATAAAGCACGTTTCAAATAAAAAGCAATACTTGAACTTTGAATTAAAGCCCAGCCAAATGTAATTAAACGAGTTAATCTCGTAATAGCTCTTCGACCTTCTCCTCCTCCTTCTTTTTGTAGTTTAGAAATACTAGGTATTAACCCAGTTATTAATTGAACCATAATAGAGGCATTAATGTAAGGAAATATATTCAAAGTAAATAAGCCAATTACAAATGTATCATTCCCTGAAAAAGTACTTACTAAATTTTTTGTAATTGGATGTTGTTGAATATAAAAGGCTAAATGTCCATGGTTAATCCCAGGAATTGGAAGAAATGTTCCCATTCGAATAAATAGTAGTATTCCAACACTTAATAAAAGACGTTTTAATAAAATATCGTCGGTCTTTTTCATTTTTATTTTTACTAGTTTAAAATTCAAGTCTTCTTTATTTATGTGACTTCTTGAATATTAATTTAAGTCACGTTTTTTTAAAACTTGTGCTTTGGTCGTTAAACTTTGTAATCCCACAATTGCAGCACGTGCATTATTTAATAAATTATCAGAGCCTAATTGTTTTGCAATTACATTTTTAATTCCTGCAACCTCTAAAACTGTTCTAACAGCACCACCTGCAATAACCCCAGAACCTTCGATAGAAGGTCGCATAATAATTTTGCACGCCCCTTTGTCACCCATAACACGATGAGGAATACTCAATGATTTTGTAATTGGAATTCGTATTACGTTTTTTCTTGCATCTGTTTTTGCTTTTTTAAAAGCATTAACAACATCTTCAGCCTTTCCAACCCCAACTCCAACTTGTCCATTTTCATCACCTATAACAACAACAGCACGGAAACTTAATTTTTTTCCACCTTTTGTTACTTTTGTTACACGACTAATTTTAATTAATCGTTCAATAAATGTAGTGTCATTTGAATTTGCATTACGACGGGATGTTTTTTTTAATTTATTAACTTGTTTTAACTCGGCACTCATAAAATTTATTATTTTTTAATTATTTGTTAAAATTGTAGGCCACCTGCTCGAGCACCGTCTGCTAAAGCTTTGATTCGGCCATGATATAAATAAGGACCCCGATCAAAGACAATTTTAGTTATATTTTTCTTTTTACTTAATTCCGCTAATTTTTGTCCCATAAGTCTTGAAGCATCACATGTACGACCATTATCACTCTGAAGTTTAATATCACGGTCTAAAGTCGAGCAAGAAACAAGTGTTTTAGATGTTGTATCATCTATAATTTGTGCATAAATATTTTCGTTAGAACGAAAAACTGATAAACGGGGTCGCTCGACCGTTCCTTTTATTAAACCTCTTACACTTTCACGTTTTAACTTATTGTATTTATCAGGTTTTAACTTTTTATTTTTATTTTTAAGTCTTAATAAAACTCTTTTTGAAAATTTCATAGTATACTTTTTTTAGAACTTAGTAATTTTTATTATTTACCAGATTTTCCAGCTTTACGTAAAATCTGTTCACCTTTGTAAAGTATTCCTTTCCCTTTATATGGTTCTGGTGGGCGCCATGATCTTACTTTCGCTGCGAATAAACCTAATTGTCCCTTATCGCATGCTTTTATATTAATAGTTGTGTTTTGAACAACTTCAACAGTGATACCCTGCGGAATATCTATATTTACAGGATGACTAAACCCTAAACTTAATACAAGAGATTTTCCTTGAACACTAGCCCTATAACCTACACCTTGTAATACAAGCGTAATAAGAAACTGTTCTGAAACACCTACAACCGCATTATTTATTAAGGTTCTGTGTAAACCATGTAACGATCTATTAACTCGTGTTTCTTCTTTCAAACGTAAAATTAAATACCCATCACCCTGTTCTAAGTTAATAACCTCTGGAATTGTTAGTTCTAATGTTCCAAGTGGGCCTTTTACTTTTATAGCTCGACTCTCATTTAAATTTGAGATATCTACATCTGTTGGTATTTTTATTGGTAACTTTCCAATTCGTGACATATTATATATTTACTCCAATTACCAAATATAACATAAAACTTCACCACCGATTCCAAGCTCTCTTGCTGTGGTATTACTCATTACCCCTTTTGAAGTTGAAAGAATAGCAACTCCTAAACCATCTAAGACACGGGGTAAAGTTTTTGAATTTGCATAAACCCGTAACCCAGGTTTACTAATTCGTTTAATTTTATTAATAACTCTTTCTCTAGATTGACCTTTGTACTTTAATGAAAGTAGTAAATATTGATATAAATTTTCACTATAAATTTCAAAATTTTCAATAAATCCTTCTTCTTTAAGAATTGCTGCTATCGCTTTTGACATTTTTGTTGCTGGTATTTCAACAATTTGATGTTTCACCATATTTGCATTTCGTATACGGGTTAACATATCGGCAATATTATCTGTGACCACTAATAACTCCTTAATCTTGTTTTATTTATTCTTGTGACCAACGTTTACGGCGTAAGTGTTTTTTCTTATCCCATACTTGATTAATTTCTCCAAAAGAGGAATATTTATCATAATATCCACAATCATTTAACGGAAATCGTAAAAATTTTAATAAAATCATACCATTTAAAACCCTATCTACTATTCTAGAACGAGATTTAGGTGTTGATGAATCTAAAACAAGGGTTACACTTAATCCTTGAATTTGCTCTACATCATCGTACTCAATTTCTGGAAAAATTAATTGTTCTTTTAATGAGAATGTATAATTACCAGCTTTATCAAAACTTCTAACTGATAACCCTCGAAAATCACGAATTTGTGCAAAAGTAAAAAAGATTAATTTTGTAAGGAAATTATACATTTTATCACCACGTAATGTACTTGATAATCCTAACTCCATATCTTCTCGAACTTTAAACCCAGCTATAGCTTTCTTTGCTCTAGTAATTAATGGTTTTTGACCTGTTATTCTAGTAAATTCAGTAATACTTTTCTTTAAAATATTAGTATTTTGAGCTGCTAATCCTAACCCTCTATTAATACTAATTTTTTTAAGTTTTGGAATAGTATGGGGGTTCGAAAATAATTCAGGATTACTCTTTCTTAAAACAGAATGAATTCCAGTTTCATATTCTTTTTTTATATTTTCTAATAGACCATATAATTCTGCAATTTCCTCTAAGGAATGTTGACTACGCATATTCTTTATTTAAAATAGTTTAAATTAGTTTAACATTGGAATGATGAATTGGAGCTTCAAATTGTTTTATTTCTCCAACATCACTTTCTGTGTTTGGTTTAATATGTTTAAACTTAAAATTAATACCTTTTACTAAAATTTTTCCGGTATTACGATAAATTTTAGTAACTTGACCTGTTTTATTTTTATCAAAACCAGAAATAATTTTTACACTATCACCAATTTTAACATGTACTTTTTTGTTATTTGACATTTATAAAACCTCCGGAGCTAGAGAAACAATTTTAGAAAAATTCTTATCTCGAATTTCACGAGCAACCGGACCGAAGACACGGGTTCCGCGTGGATTATTTTCCATATTTACAATCACAGCTGCATTATCATCAAATCGAATATACATACCATCAGTTCGACGAATAGTTTTAGATGTTCTTACTATTACAGCACGAACAACATCCGATTTTTTAATTGGCATATTTGGAATAGCTTCTTTAACAACACCAATAATTGTATCGCCAATTTTTCCATATTTTCGGTTTCCGCCTAAGACACGGATACACATAATTTTTTTCGCACCTGTATTATCAGCTACGGTTAACATTGTTTGTGGGTAAATCATAAAAAGATAATCTTAAGTAATTAACGATGATTTTGAAATAATTTTAGATACTGACCAACGTTTTTTCTTACTAAGTGGTCGACATTCTCTTACTAAAACTTGATCACCAATATTGCATTCACTCATTTCATCATGAGCGAAATATTTACGTGTTTTGATCATTGTCTTCGAATACATGGGATGTGGATAACGACTTTCAACTTTTACAATCACAGTTTTTTGCATTTTATTACTAACAACAATACCAATTTTTTCTTTTACAGGCATTTTAAAATTCCTTAAATTGAGTTCTTAAAATATTTTTTAGTATTGCTACTTTTTTTTTGGCAGCTTTAATTTCATGAGGTTTAAATGGCTGACGGGTAGCTTTTTTAAATCGCAAATCAAATAATTCTTTTTCCGTCTCTTGCAGCGTGTTAACCAAATCCTGAGTTTCCATATTATACACCCAATTATCCTTACTGTTAGAGTTAGATATGTTCATATGTTATTAATTATCGTTTCTAATAATAAATTTTGTTTTGATTGGTAATTTATATGCTGCTAAATTGAAAGCAGCACGTGCAACTTCTTCTGGAACAGAACTAATTTCAAATAAAATTGTTCCAGGTTTTACTGTTGCAACCCAGTAATCAACTGCACCTTTACCAGACCCCATTCGAGATTCTGCAGCACGTGCTGTTACACTTTTATCAGGAAATATACGAATCCATAATGATGCACCACGTTTAGTATAACGAGTAATTGTTCGTCTTGTTGCCTCAATTTGACGTGACGTAATCCATGATGGTTCTAAAGCTTGTAAACCATATTTACCGAACGAAACTTCGTTTCCTCGAGTGGCCTTTCCTCGCATTCTCCCACGATGGTATTTTCTATATTTTGTTCGTTTTGGACTTAACATAATGAAATTAAATTAGTTAATAAATATATCTTTTCAGTTATTTTGTTGTGTTTTTATTATTTTTTTAATATTTCATTTTTAAATAACCAGACTTTTACACCTAAAACACCATAAATTGTATTTGCTTCTTTTGTGGCATAATCAATGTCAGCTCTTAAAGTTTGTAATGGAACTCGACCTTCTCGAATCCATTCAGTTCTAGCCATTTCTGCACCATTTAATCGACCTGATACCTGGACTTTTATACCATTTACCTCATTATCTTGCGCACATTTTAATGCTTCACGAATTGCACGACGAAATGCAACACGGTCTTCCAACTGCTGAACAACAAGATCAGCAATAAGCGAGGCATTTGAATTAACATTTTTAACTTCTACAACATTAACTGTAATTTGACGATTATTTGGTATAAACTTTTTAATATTGGCTGCCAACTTTTTAATCTCAGAACCGTTATCCCCAACTAATATACCTGGGCGACCTGTTTCAATATTTAATTCAATTTGATCCCCTAACCCATTTCGATTAATATAAATATCTGATATGCTAGCGAATTTTGCTAATTTATTAAGGTATGTTCTAATTTTATCATCTTCTTCTAATAAAATTGAATAATGTTTAAAATCCGCATACCAAGCTGAGCGATGTTCTTGTGTAATACCTAAACGAAATCCCAAAGGATGTGTTTTTTTGTCCCATAGAAAAAATTCTTAATCCTTATTTTCTTAACTAATTGATTTTACAATAACTGTAATATGGCATGTTGGTTTTAAAATCTTAAAAGCTCGACCTTGGGCACGTGGTCGAATACGTTTTAGTTTTGGACCTTCATCTGCAAAAATTTCTGAAATAATTAATTTTTTTTTATCTAAATTATAGTTATTTTTTTGCATTGGCTGCTACAGAATGTACTACTTGCCAAATAGGTGAACCGGCATCATAGGGTAAAAATTCTAATATCATCAATGCTTCTTGGTATGATCGACCACGAATCTGGTCTAAAACTTGTCTTACTTTATGTGGAGATATCCGCACATATTTTGCTACTGCTTTTACTGATTGACCATTCGACATAATAGAAATTCCTTAATCGTTTTACATGTGTTTAAGTTTTACAGAAAATCTTTTTTAATGTTGAAATATTATTTTTTCTCTTGAGAAACATTATTTCCATAAGCTAATTTAATAGTTATGTATTCACCTGACTCTAGATTTTGAAATTTTTGGTTCATAAATTTGTTGTTAATTGAAACTTTATTTATGTAAATTTCATATATCCACATATCAAAAAAATTTATAGATAAATTATTTTGTAAAGAAATTACAATTGAATACAAAGCTTGTAAAAGAAAGTCTCGCTCAATTGGGTTTGATTTTAAGAGATAAAAAATATCATCACGCACATAATAAAAATGTTTAAACTGAACACTTTGCAAAATTAATTTTGCAAGTGGAGATAACTTTTTTTCAGATTTAACATTAAAGGTTTTAATTTCAAAATTTTTTGGAAAATTTAATGTTAATTCTAATCGTGCCATGTTTAGTTTTTCCTTAACGGTTTGTTTTTTTATCGGCTCTAATGTGTGATTTAAATGTTCTTGTAGAAACAAACTCACCTAATTTATGGCCAACTAATTGGTCAGAAATAAAAATGGGAACGTGCTGTTTTCCATTATATACAGCTATAGTAAAACCAACCATATTAGGTAGGATAGTTGAACTACGTGACCAAGTTGTAATTACATCTTTTTTTCCTTCTGCGTTCATTTTATTAATTTTTTTTAATAAATGATACGCAACAAAAGGTCCTTTTTTTAATGATCTTGACATTTTTGAGAATTTTATTAATAAATTTTTATAAATTAATTATGAACATCGACGAAGGATGTAAGCATTACTCAATTTTTTTGTTTTTCGTGTTTTTTTACCTAATGCAGGTTTCCCCCATGGTGTTAAAGGTCTAGAACGACCAATTGGAGCTCGACCTTCCCCACCACCATGTGGGTGGTCGCATGGATTCATAACGGAACCTCGAACAGTTGGACGTTTTCCTAACCAACGTGTACGACCAGCTTTACCACTTTGAACTAAAAATGCATCATTATTACTTAATTCGCCAATAGTAGCAAAACATTCTTTACGAATTAATCGAATTTCTTTTGAGGGTAAACGTAAGGTAATATACTCACCTTCTTTAGCTAAAATTTTCGCTGATGTTCCTGCAGAACGGACAATTTGGCCACCACGATTAGGTATTAATTCAATATTATGAACAGATGTTCCTAAAGGTATTTCTTCTAATGGTAAAGTATTGCCAATATCTACTGATATTCCTTTTCCAGATAAAACTGTATCACCAACATTTAAATTATTTGGATGTAGAATATAACGTTTTTCACCATCTTTAAAATGTACTAATGCAATTCGTGCATTTCTATTTGGATCATATTCAATTGAATTAATAATACCGGGTATATCATGTTTGTTCCGTTTAAAATCAATTATTCTATATTGTTTTTTATGACCACCACCTCTATGTCGTATAGTAATAACGCCTCTATTATTTCGACCTTTATTTCGATGGTTTTTTCTAATTAAACTCTTTTCTGGTTTATCGGTTGTTATTTCTGAAAAAGATGAAAGGGCTCGATTACGTGTCCCTGGTGTATATGCTTTGTAAAGACGAATACTCATAAACTTGATTAATTTATATAATTGTTAATTTTCTTCTGCAAATAAGTTTATTGTATCGCCCTCTGCTAATGTTACAATTGCTTTTTTATAATGCGGTTTCCAACCCATATATTGACCAACTCGTTTTTTCTTTTTTGGTAAATGAGCTGTATTAATTTTTATTACTTTAACGTTAAATAAATATTGAATTGCAGCTTTAATTGTTGGTTTCTTAGCTTTAGGGTCTACAACAAAACTATATTGATTGTTTGCTAATAATCTTGTAGCTTTATCCGTAATTATTGGATATTTTATCATGTTCGTACACTCCGAAACATGAGAACTGGCAATTATAAGTTCTTTTTCTGTTTTAGTATTATTCACAATAAATCTCCTTTATATCATTTACTGCGGATGGTGTTAACAAAATTTGTTTTGCTTTTAATAAACTTAAAGTATTTAAATTTGAAGCAGAAATTAATTCAATATTTTTTAAATTTTGAATTGATTTTTTTAAGTAAATTGTTTTTTTAGAAACAACTATTAAAGTCTTTTGATCTAAATCTAAGTTACACTTCTTTAAAGCAATACAAAAGTCTTTTGTTTTAGGTTCCAAAATTATGGGTTCTAAGTCACCAGCAATTGTTGTATTTTTTCTTTTATTGTACAGTAAAGTTTGTAATGCTAATTTACGTTCTTTTTTGTTTAGTTTTAAGCTAGTTGTTTTGGGCTTTGGGCCAAAAATAACACCACCACCTCTCCAAAGTGGAGAACGGCTTGATCCTGCCCGAGCTCTACCCGTTCCTTTTTGCTGCCAAGGTTTTCTACCACCACCCCGAACTTCACTTCGAGTTTTTGTTGCAACCGTTCCTTGCTTTTGTGAAAGTTGGTGTCTTAGAATATCCCGATGAATTAAATAATTACCTGAATCTTCTAATATATTAAGTTTGAGTTCAGTAATTTCCCCATTTAGCCGTTTATATTCTACACTTTTTTGAACAGTCATATATTATTTTTCCTAATGTTCATTTATTTAATTATATTGTTATGCATTATTTTGCGGCAACAATACTAAGTAAATTTCCAGGCTTCCCAGGGACAGCACCTTTCACAACTAAAATATTTTCATCGTTATTTACTTGAACGATTTTTAATTTTTTGATATTTGCCATTTTATTACCCATTTGACCGGCCATTTTTTTCCCTGGTAAAACACGCCCTGGTGATGTTCCCATACCAATCGAACCAGGGGCTCTGTGATTTTTAGATCCATGAGTCATAGGACCTCTTGTAAAATTATGACGTTTTTGAAGACCAGAAAAACCTTTACCAATACTTTTTCCTGTAACATTTATTAATTCTCCCGCAACAAATGATTCAACATTTAAAACTTGCCCAACAGTGAATTCAGCGGGGTCATTAACACGAAATTCTTTTAAATATTTTAACGGTTGAATATTTGATTTTTGTAAATGCCCTAATTGAGGTTGTGTTAATGATTTTGGTGGTACATTTCCATAACCAACTTGAATTGCGTTATAACCATCATTTAATATAGTTTTAACTTGTGTAATTACGCAGGGCCCAACTTTTAAAATTGTAACTGGAATAATATTCCCTGATTCATCAAATATTTGGGTCATTCCAATCTTGTTTCCTAATAAACCTAAAGACACAATATTTCTCCAAAAATACTTATATATATTAATAGTGATAAAATTTAATCATAATTAATTTAGAAATAAATCTTTTGATAGTCATAACTATCAAATTATTTTATAACTCTAAAAAAATCAAAAGATTTTGTCTATATGAGAAAATTATACAATATTATAATTAAAATAGTA
>Ga0138268_1229017_pt1 | contig 17112 bp, 12 predicted proteins | sample RNAICE20151125_FD_106934 | JGI IMG/M metagenome (GOLD analysis project Ga0138268, IMG submission 106934) | Metatranscriptomics of polar marine prokaryotic and eukaryotic communities from Arthur Harbor ice station, Antarctica -... | ecosystem: Environmental > Aquatic > Marine > Unclassified...
AGTAAATAAAATAGTTTTAAAAAACTTGTTAGTTGCCATGAATTAAATACTTTTAAGTCTAGATAAATAGAATAAATTTAATTTTTTATTAAAAACAGGATACTAGCTCCTGAAAAATATAACGTTACTATCGCTAATGATAATAGTAATTGTGTTAACGGATCTGTCGATGGAGTTAAAATTGCTCCTATAATCGTAGAAATTAGTAAAACATAACGCCAGGCATCAAACATTTGCTGAGCTGAAACTAAGTTTAAAAAACCTAATAAAATTTGAATAATAGGAATTTGGAAAGCTAAACCTGTACTGTAAAAAAGAACCAAAATGAATTCGAAATATTGATCAAAAGACCATAAAGGTTCGAGAACGTCACTGCTATAATCTAAAAAGAAATTCAGCGCGGCAGGAATTAAAGCATAATACGAAAAAAGTAATCCTGCCCCAAATAAACATAGTGAGCTTAAAAGCAATGGTAAAATAATTTTTGTTTCTTTTTCTGTTAATCCAGGTAATAAAAACAAAATTAATTGTCCGAGAATAAACGGACTTGCAAATAATAAACCTGTGTAAAATGATATTTTCACAGTTGAGACAAAATATTCACCTGGTGACAATTGAAAAAATTTTACATTATTAACAGGTAATTCCAATATTTGAACTATTACTTTTACTTCAAGAAAAGTAAGGCAAGTTAAAAATAATATTATCCAAACTATGTGAAAAAGACGTTGTCTTAATTCTTCAATATGTTCAGAAAAAGGTAATTCTAGTATTAAAGGATAACTTCGTTTAAAGTTAAAATTTGAATTTGTTATCATAAATTTCGTTTTTGCATCTATTTTATAGATGTATTTTAGAAAAAAATATAAAATACTAAACTAATTGTAGTTAGATATTCTATTTTTTTAAAGTTCTTCATTTTTATTCATGAAGAACTTTTAAATATTTTATGACAAATAGTTTAATGCCTCAACACGAGCTGTAGCTTTCTTTAACTCAATTGCTGCATCTAATTTTGATTTGCTTGTTTCAGCATCTTCAACTGCTAAGGTAGCTTTTTCTAATTCGTTCGTAACTTCACTTAGGTCTAAAGTAACTAATTCTTCGACATCATTGACTAATACAGTAACACGATTCTGGTCGATTTCAGCTAAACCACCACATAAAATGATTGGGGTCCACTTATTATCTAATTTTATTCGTAATAAACCAGTATCTAAAGCTGTTATAAGTGCCGCATGACCTTCTAATACACCAATTTGACCTGTTAAACCCGGTAAAACGACTTCGTCTGCTGTTGTCGAGCAAATAACTCTATCTGGAGTCAAAACTCGAATATTCATAGTCATAATTTTTAATCCTTATTTTAGAGTTTCTGCTTTTGCAATAGCTTCATCGATGTTACCGACAAGATAAAAAGCTTGTTCTGGTAAATCATCTAATTCACCTTTTAACACCATTGTGAAACCTTTAATAGTGTCTTCTAAACTTACATATTTACCTGGAGAACCTGTAAATATTTCCGCAACAAAGAAAGGTTGTGATAAGAATCGTTCAACTTTTCTTGCTCGAGCTACTGTTAGTCTATCTTCTTCAGAAAGTTCATCAATACCTAAAATTGCAATGATATCTTGTAATTCTTTATATCGTTGTAACGTTTCTTTAACAGTTTCTGCAACTTCATAGTGAATTTCCGTCACAATACCGGGTTGTAACATAGTTGAAGTTGAATCTAATGGATCTACTGCTGGATAAATTCCTTTTGCAGCTAAATTACGTGATAATACTGTTGTTGCGTCTAAATGAGCAAATGTTGTTGCAGGAGCCGGATCTGTTAAATCATCTGCTGGTACGTATACTGCTTGAATTGATGTAATTGAACCTTGCGTTGTTGATGTAATACGCTCTTGCAAAGCACCCATTTCTGTTGCTAATGTTGGTTGGTAACCTACAGCTGAAGGCATACGTCCTAATAACGCAGATACTTCTGAACCAGCTTGTGTGAAACGGAAAATATTGTCAATAAATAATAAAACATCTTGTTTATTAACATCACGGAAATATTCTGCCATTGTTAAAGCAGTTAATCCTACTCTCATACGTGCTCCTGGAGGTTCATTCATTTGACCATACACTAGAGCTACTTTTGATTCTTTAAAGTTTTTCTCGTTAATAACACCTGATTCTTTCATTTCTTCGTACAAATCGTTGCCTTCACGAGTTCTTTCGCCAACACCACCGAAAACAGAAACACCACCATGTGCTTTAGCAATATTGTTAATTAATTCCATAATTAACACAGTTTTACCTACACCTGCACCACCAAATAAACCAATCTTACCACCTCGACGATACGGTGCTAATAAATCAACAACTTTGATTCCAGTTTCAAAGATTGATGGTTTTGTGTCTAATTCTGTAAACGCAGGGGCATCTCTGTGAATTGGTAAAGTCTCATCGTATGAAACATCTCCTTGATTATCTACAGGTTCACCGATTACATTAAAAATTCGGCCTAACGTTGATGTTCCAACAGGAACGCAAATTGGAGTACCAAGATCAACTGCTACTGAACCACGTTTTAATCCATCAGTAGAACGCATTGATACTGCCCGTATTTTGTTATCGCCCAATAATTGTTGAACTTCAACAACATTGCCTATACCGTCTTCTGTTTTAACTTTAATTGCACTATAGATCGGCGGTAAATTACCATCTGCAAACGAAATATCTAATACAGGACCAATAATTTGAGTAACGTAACCTTTATTTAAACTAGTTTTTACCATTTTGACTTAACATATTAAAATATCTAAGAATAAATATACTTTCAGTATTCAATATACGATTCAAAATAATAACAAATTTGAAAGTTTCTAACTATATTACATTGTACAACAAAATAGTACGGATTCTTGAATAAAATAGTCTAAAATTCGATTTTTAATATATTAAAAAAAAATTATCCGATGTAATACGCCCTGTTGTTTTTAACCAGTTTTGCGCTTCAATATAGTTATTTGGTGCTAATTTGATAGCTTGACACCAATATTCTGCTGCTTTATCAAATAATCCTTTAGCAACTTCGAGATTCTGCTTTTTAGCTGCTTTAACACCTTGATAATGATATATAACTGCAATATTATTTAGAGCTTGTGGAAGATTTAGATTTAATTCTAAAGCTTGATGGTAATATTCTAGAGCTTGAAGATATTCACCGTTACTGGAATAGATTAATCCAATATTATAAAGTATATAGCTTCTATCATAAGGATCTTCTTCTAACTGAAGAGCCTCGTAATAATTTTCCAAGGCTTCTGCATACTCTCCTTCACATTGCGCTGACATTCCGTCACGATAATAAAAAAAAGCTTGTTTTTCTTGTTTGCTTGCTGGTAAAACTTTTAAAAGAATATCAGCAACAATGGTAAATGTTTTATCTATAAAATTATCATTTCGTTGACTACGACCCATAAATTTTTCCTTGAACTAAGCGTAAAATAGTTTTTTTAGTAAAAATAAAAATATAAGTTATTAACATTTTAAATTTTTATTGCTTAGATATTTAAACAACATTATTTGGTTTTTAAATTATTTTTATTTGTATAAAATAATAATTTAAAAACCAAATTAATAAAATTAAACTGGATTAAAACCAATAAAAGGTAATAATGATAAAATTCGAGCTCGCTTAATTGCTTTTGCTATTTTACGCTGTTGTTGAGCTGTTACTCCTGTTGCACGACGTGGAAGAATTTTTCCTTGTTCAGTAAGAAACAATTTTAACAAATCAATATCTTTATAATCAATTTTTTGATTGTAACCAATAATCGACGCTTTTTGTTTTGATGTTAACATATTATTTAATTTCTTTATGTATGATAGCTTTATTACAATATCGACAATATTTTTTTAATTCAATACGTTCTGGGTTATTACGTCGATTTTTTTGGGATATATATCTAGAAACACCTGCTGAGCGTTTATTTTCATTAGAACGACATTCAGTACATTCTAACGTAATTAAAATTCGAGTACCTTTATTTTTCGCCATATCAATTATCGGAATTTTATATTAATTACATGTATACTATTTATATTGCCTAAAATTTTTTTTCTTATCAAGGTTTTAGTTGGATATTATTTAAACCTTGATAAAAAAAACTTCAAAAAAAACTTCAAATTTTTTTTTGAATCTAGTATAATGCCAGAGCTTTTATGATTATTTTTAATAGTTGTTTAAATAAAATAAAAGGAGAAATAAATATTATATGGCTAATAATAAATCTGCATTAAAACGAATTCAGATAAATGAAAGAAATCTACTTCAAAATCGTTTTTATAAAAGTTCATCTCGAACATTAATTAAAAAATTCTTAATCCAGTTAGAAAATTATAAAATCTCTAAAAATCCTGCTGATAAAGTTCAGGCACAAATTTTATTAAGTCTAGTCTATAGTCTAATTGATAAAGCTTGTAAAAAAAATATTATCCATAAAAATACAGCTGCTCGTAAAAAATCTCAGTTAGCCTTAAAACTGAAAATTGAGTAGTTGACATTTTTATAAAAACACAATTTTAGTTAAGAAAATTTTATCCAATTATTTTAAATTTTCTTAACAATATTTAATGTCCCAAAAATAAAAATTATTTTTTAAAAATGTTAATTAAATTTTCTTAATAATATAGATTATGAAAAAGACTTTTAACTATATTACAACTCTTCCTGATTTCATTAAAATGCAACGAATTAGTTTCTGTTGGTTTATTTCTTATGGGTTGACTAATGAACTTTTAAATTTCTCTTCTATTTTTGATTTTAGTGGTAATATTGAATATATCTTCTTTGGTCAAGAATATAAATTAGTAAGGCCTGTTTACAATGTTTTAAGTGCCAAACGTTTCACTAAAAACTATCTTACACAGTTGCTGATGCCAATCGAAATCAGGAATAAAAAAACTAATAGTATAATGCGTCAGGGTCATTTAACAATCGCCAACCTTCCTTTGATGACAACTTCTGCGACATTTATTATTAATGGTTGTGAGCGGATCATTGTTAGTCAAATTATTAGAAGCCCAGGTATTTATTTTGAAAAAAATAAAAAACAAAAAAAGCGAAAAATTAATAAATTAGTATTATCAAATGATTATCATAAATTAAGACCATTTACTCAAACTTCGATTGGTCTTCTTAAAAGTCCGTATCTTTCATTTCTATCAATAAGTTCAGAAGAAGAATCTAAATTCTTTCAAAATTTATTAAAAACAGAAAAAACCAAAACAAATTCCACATTTTTAGATTTCTTTAAAAACTATCGTATTGTTTCGAAAACTTTAAAAGATAAAAATCAAAAACAAAAAATCTCGAATTTTTTCAGATGGATTATTTTAAATGATTCTTTTTTAACATCTAACGATAATTCTAGTTCAATAAAACTTATTAACTTCCTAGAAGTTTTTAATTTATTTTTAAAGTTTTTTAAAAAGTATCAAATAGTGCAGACATTATTAATTAGTAATCCTGCAGAAGATAAAAATCCTTTTTTAAATCAAAAATCTGAAAAAATAACTACCTTGTATAACGAAGAGATAGTTTCTACTCTTCAATCAAATTCTCCTGAAATATTTGAGCTTTATCAAATAGAATTAATTAATAATTATTTCAAAATTTGGAATCAAAGAATTAAAAATTATGAAATTGGAGTTCAAACGTACAAAGAAAAAACTCAAATACTTCTTGATAAATCGGACTTATTAATTTTCCGGGAAAATATTGATAAAGTTAATAAACTCGAGCATTTAAAACTAGTAAAACTCGATTTATACCAAAATATTAAAAAGTTTAAAGTTCTTAATAATTTCATCACTGAAACAAAAAATTTAAAATCAATTATCTTCTTCCCAACAATACGAAACTACAAAAAAAGTGAAATCATTAAAAATAAAGAATATTTTGAGAAGAAAGATTTATACCAAAATAAATATGAAGATAAAGATCTTTATACAGCTACATTGATACCAGAGTACGGATCATGGATTCGATTCTTGTTTTATAGAGAGAAAAAAATTGATATTTTAAAATATCCGATAACAAATCGATTTGAGGATGATATTTTTATTCAGATTGATAAATTAACAAAAAAACCAATAGTTCAATTACTCCGAGAAATGGGTTTATCTGATGTAGAAATCGCTCGAAGTTTACAACATTCTGATTTTTTTTATTTTAATTCTCCACTTTTAACCACATCAATAAATCTAGAATATCCTTTACTTCGTTTTAATATAGCTGATTTTTATAAAAATATTTCAGAATTTTCAAGGATTTTTGATTCCAAATATTTTCGATTAGGAAAGATAGGGCGTTATAAAATTAATAATCGTTTAAATTTAGAAATTTCTAATCAAATTCAAACAATAACATATGAAGATATTTTTGGGATTTTAGATTTTTTAATCACTTTGTCTATTTCGAAAATAGCAAGTGATGATATTGATCATTTGAAAAATCGGCTCGTTCGATCCGTTGGTGAACTCATACAGCAATTATTTCGAATAGGTTTTCAAAGATTATCACGAAAAATTCTAAATCAAGTTTATAAAATTGATTCACCTTTAATTTTAAGCTCAAATATTGTTTCAGCAACTATAAAAGAATTTTTCGGATCTAGTCAACTTTCTCAGTATATGGATCAAACTAATCCTTTATCTGCTTTAACACATAAACGACGTATTAGTGGATTAGGACCAGGTGGATTCGATCGTGATCGAATAAGTTTTACCGTGAGAGACATTCATCCTAGTCATTATGGAAGAATTTGCCCTATTGAAACACCGGAAGGACAAAATGTTGGATTAATTGCATCTTTAACAACTTGTGCACATGTAAATGAATCTGGTTTTCTTGAGACACCTTTCTGGCGTGTTTTAAACGGAAAAGTTATTAAAACAAAAACACCGATTTATTTAACAGCAGATGTTGAAGATTTTTACAAGATCGCTCCTGCAGATATTCCAATAAATAACAAAAATTATTTAATAAAGAATTCTATATCTGTTCGTTATAAACAAGATTTTATAAATGTTAATCCATCTGAAGTTGATTTTATTGCTATTTCACCTATTCAGGTAGTTTCTGCTGCTGCTTCTTTAATACCATTTTTTGAACATGATGACGCAAATCGTGCCTTAATGGGGTCAAATATGCAGCGCCAATCAGTACCATTACTAATTCCTCAAAAACCGATTATCGGTACAGGATTAGAAAATCAAATTGCAGTTGATTCTGGTATGGCAATTACTACAAAAAACTCAGGCATTATTGATTTTGTAACCTCTAAAAAAATTATCGTTATCGAAGATTCGGGTGAAAAAGTAGAGTACCAATTACAAAAATATCAACGATCGAATCAAGAAACATGCGTTAATCAACGTCCGATTATTTGGCCGGGTGAAAAAATTCAATCAGGTCAAATTATTACTGATGGTCCTGGGATAAATGGTGGTGAATTAGCATTAGGTCAAAATGTTTTAATTGCTTATATGCCATGGCAAGGATATAATTTTGAAGATGCTATATTAATAAATGAACGACTTATATACGATGATGTCTTTACATCAATTCATATTGAGAGATATGAAATAGAAATTAGCATAACAAATGAAGGACGAGAAGAAACTACAAAATATATCCCAAATTTAAACCCTAGCGAACTTCAAAATTTAAACGAAGACGGGATTATATCAATAGGAACTTTTGTTAAACCCGGTGATATTTTAGTTGGTAAGATAACTCCTAAAGATGATTCAGAACAATTACCTGAAGCAAAGTTACTTCGAGCAATTTTTGGTGCAAAAGCTAAAGGTGTTCGAGATAGCTCATTTAGAATGCCTGCTGGTGAATATGGACGAGTAATTAGAACCATCATTTTCCGTCGCAAAAATAAGTTAATCTATGAATTTGAAAAAATTCAGATTTTTATTGCTCAAACAAGAAAAATCCAAGTGGGTGATAAAATAGCTGGTCGACACGGAAATAAAGGTATTATCTCAAAAATATTACCAAGACAAGATATGCCTTTTTTACCAGACGGTACACCTATAGATATTATTTTAAATCCTTTGGGTGTTCCTTCACGGATGAATGTAGGTCAATTATATGAATGTTTATTAGGTTTGGCTGGTTATAAATTAAATCGTCGTTTTAAAATATTACCATTCGACGAAATGCATGGACAAGAGCAGTCTCGGATTTTAATTAATAAAAAACTCCGACAAGCTTCGATTATAAAAAATGAAGCTTGGCTTTTTAATCCATATTGTCCTGGAAAATTGGTGTTAATTGACGGTCGGACAGGAAAGGAATTTGAAAATCCGATCACAGTTGGAAATGCTTACATGTTAAAATTAATTCATTTAGTTGATGATAAGATGCATGCTCGAGCAACTGGTCCCTATTCATTGGTAACTCAACAACCGTTAGGCGGTAAAGCTCAACATGGAGGACAAAGATTTGGAGAAATGGAAGTTTGGGCTTTAGAAGGTTTTGGAGCAGGATATTCATTAAAAGAACTTTTGACTATAAAGTCAGATGATATGCAAGGTAGAAATGATACTCTAAATGCTATTGTTAAAGGTCAAGATATACCAACTTCAGGGATTCCCGAGTCTTTTAAAGTCTTATTGCAAGAATTACGATCGATTGGGTTAGATATAAGTACATATCAATTAGAAAATTTCAATACAATTCAAACTTGTGAAATTGAAGTTAATTTAATGGAAAACTATAATCCACTTACAAAAACTTTTCCTCCGACATCAAATTTTAACAATATTTTATTTTGATAGATAACAATGATAAAATCTCAAAAAGAGTTTGATTATATAAAAATAAAATTAGCTTCGCCTTCTAGAATTAAACAATGGGGTCAACGGATTTTACCTAATGGTCAAATTATTGGTGAAGTTCAAAAATCGGAGACAATCAACTATCGGACATTTAAGCCGGAGATGGATGGTTTATTTTGCGAACGAATATTTGGACCAAGCAAAAATTTAGAATGTGCTTGTGGAAAATATAAACGAGTTCGTTATGAAGGATTAATTTGTGATCGATGTGGCGTCGAATTAACAGAATCAAGAGTTAGACGTCATCGTATGGGTTATATTAATCTAATTTATCCGGTTACTCATATTTGGTATATGAATAGCCGGCCTAATTACATGGCTTTACTCTTAGAAGTCGAGCAGTTTGAAAAAAGATTAGATACTGGTATTTCTGTTAAACAAAAAAATATTTCAAAAATCAAGCCTCTTAAATCGGGTCAATTAAATATAACAGATGAAAGAATCCAACGAATAAAATTAGCTTCGCTCGTTTATTTCATAGCGGATGATGAAATCAGTTTCTATGGACTTCATTGGGATTTTCAATACTACCGTCGCAGTCGTCGTCTAGGTTTTACAGGATATCCCAGAAAGCCTGAACCTAGACCAAGAAAACTTCTTTCTCATTATCATACGCCAAAATATTTGATACGGACTACTCCGAATTCTTTAATTGGCTCTGTTATTATTAAGAAAGAATTAGAGAATTTAAATTTAAATACAGAAATAAATGATACAAGAAGTTTTATAAACTATTGTAGTCGCGTATTAGTTAAAGAAAATCCTTTTTATTTAAGTTCGCAATGGTTTAGAAAATGGGAACAATATAGAATCTACAAATTGCGAGATTTAGCTATAAAACGAATTCGTATTTTAGAAAACTTGCTAGCTACTGGGTCAAGTCCCGCTTGGATGATTATATCTATTTTACCTGTAATACCACCTGCTTTGCGTCCAATGATTCAATTAGAAGGTGGTCGTTTTGCAACATCTGATTTGAATGAACTATATCGTCGAGTTATTACAAGAAATAATCGCCTTTTAAGGTTATTAGAAATTGATGCTCCTCAATTGATCATTAGAAATGAAAAACGTATGTTACAAGAAGCTGTAGATACGCTAATTGATAATGGAAAACGAGGAAAATTAGCTCTCAGTGGTAATAATCGACCATTAAAATCTTTATCTGATATTATAAAAGGAAAGCATGGTCGTTTTCGTCAAAATCTTTTAGGAAAGCGGGTCGATTATTCTGGTCGATCTGTTATCGTAATTGGTCCTGAATTAAAAATAAATCAATGTGGTTTACCGTATGAAATGGCGATAGAACTATTTCAACCATTTATAATTCGGGAATTAATTAACCAAGGTTTGGCTAGTAACATGAAAGTAGCCAAAAATTTAATTCAACAAAATGAGCTATTGATTGATCCGGTCTTAAAACAAGTTATTTCAAATCATCCAATTTTCTTAAATCGAGCCCCTACTCTACACAGATTAGGAATTCAGGCATTTGAACCTATATTAGTTCATGGCCGTGCAATAAAACTGCATCCTTTAGTATGTTCCGCATTTAATGCTGATTTCGATGGGGATCAGATGGCTGTACATTTACCTCTTTCTCTAGAAGCGCAGGCTGAATGTTATATGCTAATGTTAGCTCCATATAATTTTTTATCACCAGCGAATGGTGAACCTATTATTATGCCAAGTCAAGACATGATTTTAGGGTGTTATTATTTAACAGTAAATAATGTACAAAATTTATCTGGTTCAAATCATTATTTTGTGAATTTAAATGATGTTTTATTAGCTTATACGCAAGAAAAATTAGATTTGCATTCTTCAATTTGGGTTCGTTACGACAAAGAATTAAAAGATCCTATGCGTTTTTTAAAAAAAGTCACTTTAAAAGATAAAACATTTATTGAGCATTATGATAGTTTACAAGTTCGAAAAGACCAGAATGGAAAAATTCTATCTCAATATTTACAAACAACAACGGGAAGAGTGATTTTTAATTACGTTATTCAGAAAGCTTTGAACTTACTAGATAACTAATTTAAAAAATTAATTACTTTCTTAAATGTTTTGAAAAAAAGGAATTTTTATGGAAAATTATATTTATCAAAACACTTTAATTAGTAAAAAAGAGTTAAAAAGCTTATTATCGTGGTGCTTTACAAAATACGGTTCAATAAAGGCCTGTTTTTTAGCAGATGAATTAAAATATTTAGGTTTTAAATACGCTACTCAAGCGGGTATTTCTATTAGCATTGAAGATTTACATGTTCCAGAAATCAAAAATTCTATTTTGAATAACGCTAATAAAGAAATTTTAAATACAGAAAAAATTTACTTTAAAGGAAAAATTACTGAAGTTGAACGCTATCAAAAAATAATCGATACTTGGAATATTACAAGTGAGTTATTAAAAGATGAAGTCGTAAATTACTTCAAAAAGTATGACCCATTAAATTCTGTTTTTATGATGGCGTTTTCTGGAGCTCGAGGAAATTTATCACAAGTTAGACAACTAGTAGGTATGAGAGGATTAATGTCTGATCCTAGTGGTCAAATTATGAATTTACCTATTAAAAAGAATTTTCGTGAAGGATTAAGTATTACCGACTATTTAATGTCTAGTTATGGTGCACGTAAAGGAATTGTTGACACCGCATTGAAAACGGCTAATTCCGGTTATCTAACACGTCGTTTAATTGATGTTGCTCAAGATATTATTATTCGTGAAAAAGATTGTTTAACAACTCATTCCTTTTTATTTTATTCTGACAAGAACAATTCACGACAATTTTCTGACAAAATTATAGGGCGGGTATTAAATAAGCCAGTTTACGACCCAAAAACAAAAAAATTACTTGGAGAAATAAATACTCAAATAACTTCGAATCTACTTCGAACTTTTAATAAAAATAAAATTGAGAATTTATATATAAGATCGCCATTAACATGTCAACTTTACCGTTCAATTTGTCAGACTTGTTATGGATGGGATTTAGCTACAGAAAACTTAGTAGATATGGGTGAAGCTGTAGGAATAATCGCAGGTCAATCTATAGGAGAACCTGGTACTCAATTAACTATGAGGACATTTCATACAGGTGGTATTTTTACATCAGAGGCTAATCAACAATTAGTAAGTTCTATAGACGGGTTAATTGAATTTTCTAAATTGTTAAAAACATCAATCCTTCGAACAAACAGAGGAGAAAATGTATTGCTTACCGAAAATTCGGGTTCACTATCAATAATTCCAACAATTAAAAATGAAAAACTAGTTCAAATAGATTTACCACGTAATACAATTCTATTCGTTTCTAATAATCAATCGGTAAAAAAAGAGACAGTTCTTGGACAATTAGCAGAGAGTGTTAAACAAATTCGGACCGAAACTAAACAAATTGTAAGTGATAGTTGCGGTGAAATTTTTATGCCTAAAATAAAAAGTGAAAATAATTTAAATACAAGAAATAAACTGTTATGGATTTTATCCGGAAAAGTTTATCAAGCTCCTATGAACTCTTTTTTAAATTTTTATTTTGATTCCAAAATAAATAAAAATAGCTATATTTTTAGAAGTAAAATTATTAATCAACAATCAGGACTTATTAGCTTAGCACCTGAAGATTTTAAAAATTATCAACATAATCTCGAAATCAAAAATATTATTTTCCTATTAAAAGAATCTAAGATTAAAAAATTATCGTTTTCAAAATCTAACAAAGATTTTTTATTAGTTATTGATACTTTAAGTTTTATTATAAAGATGGAATCATCGGGTTTAAATTTTCAGATTCAGAAACTGGCAAATCAAAGTTTCGGAAAATTAATCTCAAAAAGTTTCACTACGTTAACTGGTGGTTATATTTTTTATAGTCATAAAATCCAAAGAAAAAAATTAATTTCTTATTTATATAATCTTGAAAAAATCAATACCCGAACTTTAATTTGGTTGTCAGAAGAAATTCATAAGGTAACTTGTGATACTAATTTCCTAATGGTTAAAAGTAATACTTTCGTATTAGCAAATACGGAAATTCTTCCGAATTTATTTTCTAAAACCTCTGGAATTCTCCGTATTAAAGAAAAAAGTAATACTATAAAAGAAGTTTCTATTAAACCTGGTTCTTTGCATACAGTTGATAATTTTAACGTTATTAAAAACTTAGAAAATAAGATTTTTTTTCCAGGAGAAGTAATTCTAGATAAAATTGAAATAACTCAAATATCTTTATGTCAGGTTCAAAAAAATGATTTATGTTCTCAATTATTGATTCGTCCAATTAATATTTATGAAGTTCCTTTTTTACAAGTTTATAGAACTGTAATTAAAAAAAATCATAACCCGAATAAATTAGTTAATGTAATAAATAGTATAAAATATCCTTATGATTCTGGAGAAAAAATAAAAACATCCGGACAAGTCGATATTTTAAATCAATTTATAGATTTTCAACTGAAAAATTCTTTAAACAAAGATAATTGTGTACAAATTGAATTAATAAAAGATCAAAGAAAAAACCGTTTAAATTTCTCTCTTTCGGAAAAATTTTCTTTAAATCAGTATATTCCAGCAGATTTAAAATACACTAAAATTCAATCTTGTTTTCTTATTAAGAAAAATCAATTTGTAGATTCATATACTACATTAGGGTTTTTAGAAACATTGACATCACAATCTTTAGAAGTAGTTAAATTAAAATCTAAAAGAGAGAAAAACAGACAATTATTTTTAATTTCTAATGAAGACTGTATAACAATTGAAAAGAATAAAATAGAAAATAAAACTATTAAAGATTTTATCTTCGATAATATTGATTTGAACAAATTAGGAAAGATTTTAATTGATAATAATGACTTTTTAACAATACAAAAAGGTCGACCATATTTTTTTCCAAATTGTCAAAATAATGATTTTCTTAATAATAACGATTTAAAATACAAATTAATTGATTCAGAATTGTCTTATTCAGATCTTTTTAATAAAAAATATGTAAACATTAATTATTGTAATATAACAAATAAGTTATCTCATCTTATTCCGTTGACAAGTCATTATGAGAAACTTGATTTCCCTAAAATATTAATAAAAAAGAGGGGGAAATATTACAGTTCTGGAATTCCTATTTTGGTGAGGGAATTTTTAATAAATAAAAAAGATCGCAAATCGAGTAAATTATCTAATCTTGAAAAAATACCATGGCATGGCTATCTAGATTATAAAGACAAAACATATAAGACAAAACGACGCGATCTTTTAACTTATTTAGATCGCGTTAGACTTGAGAATGTTTTTTTAATGTTTGTTAAAAGCTCAGATATCGTTACAAATAAAATTAAAACTAATATAACTTCTGACTCTGAAATAGAGCTTGCGACATTAGGGTTATTGGAACATCCATTTAGAAATATTGGTATTCATTCAATTACAGAAGATTATTTTGAAAAAGATGTAAATAGTGTTTTTTGTAAAAACGGTGAGTTTATTGAAAGTGGACAAACTATTGGGTTATTAAATTTTGAGAAAGAAATTACTGGAGACATTGTTCAAGGTTTACCAAGAATCGAAGAATTATTAGAAGCACGAAAAAAGAAAAGAATAAGTAAATATACGCCTAAAAACTATAAAAAAAGTCTATTAATTAGACAGACAACAATTGACCCTAGTTTTGAATTTAGAAAGTTAGGTACAACGATTAAAGAGAATGAAAAAATAAATCCTCATAATTTGTTAAAAATTTATTTTAATTATTTTGCAAAAATTAAATATTTAATTAAAGATGGTTGTAAAAAAATAAAATTATGTAAATTAACAGATAATTATGAAGCAAGTTATAAAAGTTTTAAAAAAGTTCAATTTTTAATTCTCGATTCTGTTCAATCAGTTTATCAATCTCAAGGTGTTACTATTGCGAATAAGCATTTAGAAGTAATCATTAAACAAATGACTACTAAAGTATTAATAACTCATGAAGGAAATACTCCTTTATTACCAAGAGAAGTTGTTGATTTATATCATATTAATTATATTAATCAAATAGTTGATACACAAAATAAATCTACAGCATGTTATGTTCCTTTATTATTAGGTATTACAAAAGCTGCTTTAAATAATCCTAGTTTTATCTCAGCAGCAAGTTTTCAAGAAACTACAAAAGTCTTAACGAAAGCTGCGATTGAAGGAAGACTTGATTGGTTAAGAGGATTAAAAGAAAATATAATTATTGGTCATTTAATTCCATCGGGAACTGGATACAAAAATTATGTTAATAGCTTTAAGAAGAATTTAAAAATTTATTTACCGTCAGGTTCTAAAATAAATGATCTAAAAGTTTTTTAAATTAAAAAGCTAGACGATTTTATTTTGAATTTGTTATTTTATTAATAAAACTGTTAGTTTTAGAATTAAGGAGTTTAAAAGTTTATGGCTGAGTTAAGTTTAGCCCAATTGTTACAAGCTGGTGTTCATTTTGGACATAAAGCTTATCGATGGAATCCAAAAATGTTTCCATATATTTATACAGAGCGAAATAATATTCATATTTTAGATTTATTCCAATCTGTTCAGTTATTAAAAGAAGCTAATTTATACCTAGAATCTGCAGCAGAACAAAAAAAAACATTCTTATTTATTGGTACAAAACGTCAAGCTAGTTCTTTAATCGCACAAGAAGCTAAACGTTGTAATTCGTATTATGTAAATCATCGTTGGTTAGGTGGTATGTTAACGAATTGGGTTACTTTAAAAAGTAGAATTACTCGTTTAAAAGAACTGGAACAACAAGAAGTTGACCAAGTTTTTGATTTATTACCAAAAAAAGAAGCAGCTTTGCGTAAAACTGAATTAGACAAACTACGTCGACATTTGAATGGCGTTAAAGATATGGAAAAGTTACCAGATATTGCTATTTTAGTGGATCAAAAACGAGAAATTACAGCAATTCGCGAATGCCGTAAATTAGGTATCCCTATTGTTTCTATTCTAGACACTAATTGCGATCCTGATTTAGTAGACATTCCTATACCAGGTAATGATGATGCAGTCCGATCTATTAAACTAATTTTAAAATCTTTAACCGATAGTATTAATTTCGGACGCTCTAAGATCGAATAAAATTTCGTTTAATTGTTTATACTTAATTATTTAAATACTTATTAATATAATATGACAGTAGAAATTAGTGCAAAACTTGTACAACAGCTTCGTGGAAAAACCGGCGCTGGAATGATGAACTGTAAAAAGGCTTTAATAGAAAATAATGGGGATTTTGATAAAGCGATTGATTCGTTGAGATTAAAAGGAATGGCAATTGCTGATAAAAAATCAAGTCGGAGTACAAATGAAGGAATGATTTATGCATATGTTCATACTGGTAATAAACTAGGAATATTGGTTGAGATTAATTGTGAAACAGATTTTGTTGCTAAACGACCAGAATTTTCTGGGTTGGCTAGGAATATAGCAATGCAAATTGCTTCAAATTCTGATATAGAAATTGTTTCTTCTCTAGATATCCCACAAAATGTTAAAGACGAAGCTTGGGAATTTGAAAGTAATAAAGAAGATTTACAAAACAAACCAGAAGAAATCAAAAATAAAATTATTCAAGGACGTGTTGATAAAAGTTTGAAAACGCAAGTTCTATTAGAACAAGAGTTTATACGTGATTCTTCAATTACTGTTGAAGATTATATTAAACAAGTCATCGGACTTTTAGGTGAAAATATAAAAGTTAGTCGTTTTACTCGTTATACTTTAGGACAATAAAGTTTAAAGTGATTTAAAAATTACACTTCAAATTTCCCCCTCTTATTTTAAATTGTTATAGTTAATGTTTCGATAAGAAATAGACCTATAACAATTTAAAAAACACTGTAATTTAAAAATTTTTATTGCTCTTTATCTAATTATGTTGTACAATATTATCAACAGCTGGTGTAGCTCAATTGGTAGAGCAACTGATTTGTAATCAGTAGGTCGGGGGTTCAAGTCCCTTCACCAGCTTTTATTATAAGTAAGTTTATTTTTGTGAAAGTACTCTTAATTTTTAGGCCCAGTAGGAATCGAACCTACATTGGAAACTTAGAAGGTTTCTGTCCTAATCCGTTAGACGATAGGCCCTAATAAACTTTTAAATGGGTAATACAGGATTTGAACCTGTGACCTTCTGCTTGTAAGGCAGACACTCTACCGCTGAGTTA
>Ga0138268_1278495_pt1 | contig 16774 bp, 31 predicted proteins | sample RNAICE20151125_FD_106934 | JGI IMG/M metagenome (GOLD analysis project Ga0138268, IMG submission 106934) | Metatranscriptomics of polar marine prokaryotic and eukaryotic communities from Arthur Harbor ice station, Antarctica -... | ecosystem: Environmental > Aquatic > Marine > Unclassified...
CCAAAGATAAGTTCGAGGATAAGTATAAGATCCATAGTAAAGCCCTCGAAACATGTGAATATAAACCAACATGAAAAAAAAACTTGCGCCATTAGCATGCAAATAACGCAGCAACCAACCATAATTAACATCGCGTATAATGTGCTCAACACTAAAAAAAGCATAGTCAACATGTGGCGTATAATGCATAGCCAAAAAGATACCAGTAATAATTTGAATAGCCAAAACCAAACCGCTAAGTGAACCAAATCCCCACAAATATCTAATATTAATCGGAGTTGGATAAAAAATCAAATGGTTACTAACCAATGAAACAAGGGGGTGCCGATTAGAACAAAATACCATAAATATAATAAATAAATAAAAACGTATATGTTATACATATCGACAAAAAAATGAAAGTTGTATAAAGTATTTAAAATCTAACATTTTTGATTATTAGATTTTATAAAAGTAGTTCTAGGTATCAAGACACTTTCTATAAAACAAATACTATTAATATTTTTACTTGGAGAAATATTGTGTCTATAAGTCTATTAGGCAATAAAATTGGAATGACTCAAATTTTTGATGAATTCGGGAATATTGTTCCTGTAACTATTTTAAAAATGGGTCCTTGTGTTGTCACACAAATTAAAACAGAATTGAAGCATGGTTATGATTCTATTCAAATTGGTTATGGAATTGTTTCGATTAAAAGTTTAACACAACCTGAATTAGGTCATTTAGAAAAATCGAATGTTCAACCTTTTAAGTATCTTAAAGAATTTAGAATCGATCCATCAGAACATTTCGAAATCGGTCAGACTTTAAATGTGGAATCGTTTACAATCGGACAATTTGTTGATATAACAGGAAAAAGTACAGGAAAAGGTTTTTCAGGACTACAAAAACGCCATAATTTTGCACGCGGTCCAATGACTCATGGTTCTAAAAACCATAGACAACCAGGATCAATTGGCCAAGGAACTTCACCTGGTCGAGTTTTTCCTGGAAAAAAAATGGCAGGCCAACTAGGAAATAAAACAACTAAAATAAAACAACTTAAAATTATTCAAGTTAATAAAGATACAAATATATTAGTTATTAAAGGTTCTGTTCCGGGTAAGCCTGGAAATTTATTAACCGTAACTACATCAAAATAATTTAGCTTTTATTTATATATAGAAAACTAGGAAAAATCGGTTTATGGTAGATAAAAAATCTTTTACCTTTAACGTAATATTAGATACAAACGGTCAAGTAGTTGATAATTCAAAACGTACAATATCCCTTGCAGTTCCAGAAAGTTCTGGTAATTATTTAGTTCATAAAGATATAATAAGACAGTTAGTAGCTACAAGACAAGCAACTTCTTCAACTAAAACTCGTAGTGAAGTAAACGGTGGTGGAGCAAAACCTTGGCGTCAAAAAGGTACAGGTCGTGCCCGAGCAGGTTCTAACCGCTCACCTTTATGGAGAGGTGGTGGTTCAATTTTTGGTCCAAAACCAAAAACAATTAAGCACAAATTGAATAAAAAAGAACGACAGTTAGCTTTAAAAACAGCACTTGCAGGTAAATATTCAATTATGACAACAGTCATAGATGATTTTGAAAACGCTTTAAAAGTGCCTAGTACAAAAATTTTTTTACATATTTTTAAAAAATGTAACGTCGAACTAGATAAAAAGACTTTAGTAATTGTAGACGAAAAATCTACGCCACTAATATTATCTGTTAGAAATATTAAAAATGTACAGTTAAGTTCAGCTTCAAATTTAAATACGTTTAGTTTATTAGCAGCAGAACAAATAATCCTAACACCATTAGCATTATCAAAAATACAGGAGATTTATGGTGATTAATTATTTAGATTTTGATCATAAAATAATAGATATTGTGAAATACCCAATAATTACTGACAAAGCAACAAGATTACTGGAAAATAATCAATATAGTTTTATTGTAGATCCGCATTCGAATAAAACAGCTATTAAAACAGCTATTGAATATCTTTTTGATGTAAAAGTAAAAAAAGTTAATACTAGTCATCTTCCAAAGAAAAAGAAACGTGTTGGGAAATTTGTCGGTTGGAAACCTCAAAATAAAAAAGCAATTGTAACGTTAGCAGAAAATGATACAATAAATTTATTTGCAGAAAATTAAAGTATTATTAAAATAAAAATTTATGGCTATTCGTATATATAAATCATATACACCAGGTACGCGAAATCGAATACTTTCTTCATTTGATGAAATTACTAAAGCTAAACCAGAAAGAAGCTTAGTTACGAAAAATCAACGAAGTAAAGGGCGAAACAATCGAGGCGTTATTACAATACGACATAGAGGTGGTGGTCACAAAAAAAAATATAGAATAATTGATTTTCGACGTAATAAATTTAATATTGAAGCTGTTGTTAATTCAATTGAATATGATCCTAATCGAAATGCTCGAATTGCTTTACTTCATTATAAAGACGGAGAAAAAAGTTATATTTTACATCCAAACAATTTGGAATTAGGAGATACTGTAGTTTCGGGGCCAGAATCAGCCTTATCAATTGGTAATGCGTTACCATTAAGTGAAATTCCATTAGGAACTTCTGTACATAATCTTGAATTAATTCCGAAAAGAGGAGGCCAGATTGTTCGTTCTGCTGGAACTTCTGCTAAAATATTAGCAAAAGAGGGTGATTTTGTTACATTACGACTACCTTCAAAAGAAATCCGTTTAATTAGACAAAATTGTTTTGCCACGATTGGTGAAGTTGGTAATAATGATGCTTTTTTAGTGAGAAGTGGTAAAGCAGGTCGTACTCGTTGGTTAGGAAAACGCCCAACTGTTCGTGGTTCAGTAATGAATCCGTGTGATCACCCCCATGGTGGTGGTGAAGGAAGATCACCAATTGGACGCAGTAGACCATTGACGCCCTGGGGTAAACCGGCATTAGGCATGAAAACAAGAAAGAAGAAAAAATTAACAAATGCTTATATTCTTCGCCGATGTTCATAATTTATAAAAAAATATAAATAAAAATATGTCAAGATCTCTAAAAAAAGGACCTTATGTAGCCTATCACTTATTAAAAAAAATTAATAAGATGAATTCTGACGGAAAGAAAGATACTATAGTAACTTGGTCAAGAAGTTCAACAATTTTACCAAATATGGTAGGACACACGATAGCTGTTTATAATGGTAAACAACATGTTCCCGTATTTATATCCGATCAATTTGTTGGTCATAAGTTAGGGGAATTTGTATCAACTCGAACTTTTAGATCTCATATCAAATCAGATCGTAAAACAAAACGTTAAATAAAATTTCTTATGCCAAGAATTTTACAAAAAAAAAATCTTTCTGTTGTTTCTCAAAGTCCTACGATTATAGGATATCTGACAGTTAACGCCAAATATGATTATAAAATTACTCAAAATTTAAAGAAAGTCTTGAAAAGTCTTCGAAAATGTTCTTTTTATAAATCAGTCGAAATATTATCGAATTTATCAAACAACGTAGAACGAACTGTTATTTTACAAATTATTTATTCTGCGGTAACATATGCCGAAAATAATCATTATGCTAATCTATTAAAAGTTTGGGTCGATAATATTTCCATAAAAAAAGTCGTTAAGTCGAACAATTTTCTAAATCAGAAATCAGAGAAATTAGAAAATAGTTATTATATTATTCTGAATTTAGGTTTTGAATATAAAGCTTTTCCTGTTAAAAAAGAATCTATTTGGTAAAGAAATTTTAAGATTATAAAGTATATTTGAAATTCTTAAACAACAAGGGAAAAAGTATATGAATGAAGAACAATCAGTGAAAGCTATAGCAAAATATATTCGAATGTCTCCAAATAAAGTTCGAAGAATTTTAGACCAAATTCGGGGTCGATCTTATCAAGAAGCATTAATGATATTACAATTTATACCTTATCGAGCAGCTGGTCCAATTTGGCAAGTTTTATATTCTGCTGCTGCTAACGCACAAAATAATTATGATTTAGATAAACGAAAATTATATATTTCTGAAGTGTACGCAGATGAAGGACCTAAATTAAAACGTATACGACCACGTGCTCAGGGTCGGGCTTTCGCAATTTTGAAGCCAACTTGCCATATTACTGTCGTTATGAAATCAATCATTTAAATGATTAGATATTTAATTTAATTAAAACAAAAGGATTAATTTTGTGGGTCAAAAAACACATCCATTGGGATTTCGTTTAGGTTTTACTCAAGAACATAAATCAACTTGGTATGCTTATTTAAATCAATACGCAAATTTATTAAAAGAGTACGATATTATCCGTACGTATTTGGATAAAATTGCCAAATCCGCTAGTATTTCAGATGTTAAAATTACCCGTAATAGTCTTAGTGATCAAATACTTTTAACAATTGAAACAGGACGACCAGGAGCTTTAGTTGGTAATGACGGTTTAGGAATTGAAACTTTATTAAAAGATATTAAAAAGTTTCTACCGGTTAACCGCCAGCTCACAATTAACATTGTCGAAGTTGAAAAAGTTAATTTAAATGCTTCTTTAATCGGAGATTTAGTTGTTAAGCAGTTAGAAGAGCGAATAGCGTTCCGTCGAGCAATTCGAGAAGCAATGCAAATTGCTCAAGAAGAAAATATTAGTGGTATAAAAATTCAGGTATCGGGAAGATTAAATGGTGCAGAAATTGCACGTAGTGAATGGAGTAGAGAAGGTCGTGTACCATTACAAACTTTACGAGCAGAAATAGATTATTCTCTTAAAGAAGCAAATACCATTTATGGTGTATTGGGAATAAAAGTTTGGTTGTTTAAAAATGAAATTTTAAACAAATAGTTAAATATTTACTAAATTAATACTTTATTGAAATTAATATGTTAAGTCCAAAACGAACAAAATATAGAAAATATCATCGAGGGCATATGCGCGGAAAAGCTATCCGCGGAAATGAAATTTCTTTTGGTAATTATGCATTACAATCTTTAGAACCAAGTTGGATGACATCTCGTCAAATCGAATCAGCGCGTCGTACAATAACTCGATATACAAAGCGTGGTGCTTCTTTATGGATTCGAATTTTTCCTGACAAACCAGTAACTGCTAGAGCTGCTGAATCACGTATGGGTTCAGGAAAAGGGGCTGTAGATTATTGGGTAGCTGTAATAAAACCAGGAACTATTTTATTTGAAATAGGTGCCGTTCCTGAAGAAGTTGCTCGTACTGCTATGACTTTAGCAGCACATAAATTACCAGTTAAAACAAAATTTATTATTAGAAACAATATTGAATAAATTATGGGTATATCTCAATTCACAGATATTATATCATTTTCAAATAATGAAATATCTAACGCAATTATTCAAACAGAAAAAGAATTGTTTAATTTACGATTTAGAAAAGCTACTCGTCAATCTTTTAAATCACATGAGATCAAACAAAAAAAACGTCAGTTAGCTCATTTTAAAACTGTTTTGACATTAAGACTAAAAAAGAAAACAAAACAATATATTAATAAAACTAATTAGAAACATTCTTTTCTTTAGTAAATCATAGGGAAATAAAAGTCTATAAAATTTTAGGAATTTAAAATGCCTGTAAAAGAAAAAGTTGGTATTGTTGTAAGTAACAAAATGGAGAAAACGATTGTAGTAAAAGTTGAGAATCGATATTCTCATCCAATCTATTTAAAAACAATTAAAAAAACAAAAAAATACTTAGCTCACGATGAACAAAATATTTGCAACATTGGTGATCAGGTTTTACTCAAAGAATCTCGGCCATTGAGCAAAAGAAAACGTTGGACTATAATTAAAATTTTATCAAAATCATCGTTAACTTAAGAAAAAACAAATTTTTATTTTTATGATATATCCTCAAACTATTTTAACAGTCGCGGATAATACTGGTGCTAAAAAAATTATGTGTATTAGAGTTTTAGGTGGAAACAAAAAATACGCTAAAGTTGGCGATACTATTATTGGGGTTGTTAAAGAAGCGATCCCAAATATGCCAATTAAACGTTCTGATATTGTACGTGCGATTGTTGTACGAACGTCTAAAGCAATTCGTCGTACAGATGGAATGTATATTCGATTTGACGATAATGCTGCTGTAATAGTAAATTTAGATAGTAATCCACGAGGAACTCGTGTATTCGGTCCGGTAGCGCGCGAAATTCGTGATAAAAATTTCTCAAAAATTGTTTCATTAGCACCGGAGGTTTTATAAATGTCAGAACTTCAAAAAATACATGTTAAAGTTGGCGATACTGTAAAAATTATCTCTGGTTCAGATAAAAGTAAAACAGGCGAAGTCTTAAAAATATCTCCGAATACAGGAAAAATTCTCGTTAAAGGTATAAATTTAAAATTTAAGCATCTGAAACCAAGTAAAGAAAATGAAATTGGCGAAATTAAACAGATTGAAGCTCCAATTCATCATTCAAATGTAAAATTAAATTAAAAAAATCGTGATAATATGATTAAGCAGCATTCATTAGAAGATATATCTGAAATGCATTATTTACTCGAAAATGTTAAAAACGAGTATGTAAAAGGTATAAAACCTACTTTAATAAAAAATAATCCAAAATTATTCGGTAATCCACATAAAGTACCAAAATTAAAAAAATTCAAATTAATCGTGGATTAGGATTGGCAGCACAAAATACAAATATATTAAAAAAAAATATTCAAGAGTTTCGAGCTATTACCGGACAAAAGCCTGTAATTACTAAAGCAAAGAAATCAATTGCTGGTTTTAAAGTCCGAGAAGAAATGGAGTTAGGTTTATCTGTAACTTTGCGTGGCGAAAAAATGTACGCGTTTCTAACGAAATTAATCTTTTTTACATTTCCACAGATTCGTGATTTTCGAGGTTTATCAGTCAGAAGTTTTGACAAAGCCGGTAATTACACTTTGGGTCTTAAAGAACAATTAGTATTTCCAGAAATTGATTACGATGACGTTGATCAAGCACGTGGTTTAAATATTACAATTGTTTTATCATCATCATTACCAAAGAAAGATACATTTTTTAAACTATTAAACGGGCTTACACTATTTAAATTCTTAAGATTCCCTTTAAATGATTATGGTTATTACGAAAAATATTCTTCTTTATCTGAAATAAGTCAATTATGGGATAGAAAGAAACATTTACGGAGAAAGAGAAAAAGATGGTCACAAGAATAATTTAATTGTAAAAAGGATATTATAAATGGTTACAGATACAATTTCAGATATGTTAACAAGAATAAGAAATGCTAACTTAGTTAAACATCAAATTGTTCAAGTTCCTGCAACTAAAATGGCATCAGCTATTGCCTTAATTTTTAAAAATGAAGGTTTTATTAATGATTTTAAAGTCTATGATGAAGGTGAATTTAACTATTTACTCATTTTTTTAAAATACAAAGGAAAAGTACGAGAACCTGTTATTAGTAAAATTACGCGAATAAGCACACCAGGCTCACGTGTTTATGCTGATTCGAAAAATTTACCAAGAGTTTTAGGTGGTTTAGGGGTTGCTGTTATTTCAACATCAAAAGGAGTAATGACAAACTTAAAAGCAAAAGAACTTGGTATTGGTGGTGAAGTTTTATGTTATATTTGGTAATTGGAGATTTTATATGTCACGCATTGGAAAATTACCTATTAAAGTACCTGAGAACGTTGATTTCGCTTCTAATGAAAATGTCATTACAATTAAGGGAAAATTTGGAACACTACAAAAAATTATTCCTGATGTTATTGAAATCAAACAAGACGCTAGTATTTTAATTATTGGTTTAAAAAATCAAACACGAACAAATCGTGCTTTACACGGGTTATACAGAACATTAATAAATAATATGGTTATCGGAGTTTCTGAGCAGTTTAAACGTTCTTTGATGTTAAAAGGCGTTGGGTACCGGGCATCTGTTCAGAATCAAGTTCTTGTTTTAAATTTAGGATATAGTCATCCAGTTGAGATAGTAATACCTGAAGGCATTTCCGTTGAAGTTATCAAGAATACAACAATAAACTTAAAAGGGTGTGATAAAGCAGACTTAGGTTTATTTGCGTCTATTATTCGATCATGGCGACCACCGGAACCGTATAAAGGAAAAGGCATAATGTATGAGGGTGAAATTGTAAAACGTAAAGCTGGTAAATCAGGGAAAAAATAGCATTTTTAAAATTTTTAAACTGTATTTAGTATATAAAGCGAAAAAAGAAAAATTATGAGATTTTCAAAACGAGTTCTATTAAAACTTAAAAATAAAAATAAAAAATTAAAACCTGAAAAATATAACAGGTTAAAACGTGAAAGTTTAAGAGGGTTATTAAAAGGCGATCTTAAAAGACCTCGATTATCTGTTTATCGTTCTAATCAAAATGTCTATGCTCAAATAATTGATGATACGACTTCAAATACTCTTGTCTCTTGTTCTACATTAGATAGAGATATAAAACTTTCTATTCCAAATGGTAGAACATGTGAAGCGTCAAAATTAATAGGGGAAAAATTAGCAAAATTAAGTTTAGAAAAAAATATAACGCAAATTGTATTTGATCGTGGTCGTTACCTTTATCATGGACGAATAAAAGCTTTAGCAGATGGTGCTCGTTCTGGAGGCTTGCAATTTTAAGAAAACTTTATAACAAGATATCATATATTTTTTGGAATTCTTATGGCTACTACTGATATTAAACAGGTAAATAAACTAAAAAAAAATACCCGACATAATGACAGTTCAAATGATGCAAGATTAGTTGAACGATTAATAAAAATTAGTCGGGTTTCGAAAGTGACAAAAGGTGGAAAAAAATTAAGTTTCCGCGCGATTGTTGTTATCGGGGATGAAAAAGGACAAGTTGGGGTAGGCGTTGCTAAAGCGGATGATGTTGTTAATGCATTTAAAAAAGCAAAAACTGATGGAAAGAAAAATTTAATTAAAATTCCGTTAACAAAAACTTTAAGTATACCCCATGAAGTTATTGGTAATTTTGGAGCTTGTAAGATAATCATGCGTCCTTCTATAGAAGGTTCTGGTGTAATTGCAGGTGGAGCTGTTCGTACAGTATTAGAAGTTGCAGGAATAAAAAATGTTATAGCTAAGCAATTAGGATCAGATAATTTATTAAATAATGCGCGTGCTTCGATTTCTACATTAAAAAAATTAACAACAAAATCAGAAGTATTAAAAAAACGCGATCTTTTTTCAAAATAATTACTTTCTATATTATAAAAATCATAAAATATGAAACTAGAAAGGAATCAACCTAATGATAAAAATGTATTATTAAAACGGTTATTTTTAACCTTAGGATTATTAATATTTATTCGGATAGGAACTTTTTTACCTGTCCCAGGAATAAATCATGGACATTTAGCTTTTTATATTCAGAGACATTCTATTACGAAAAGTTTGGTTAGTACATTTGCTGGAAATGATATTTTTGTGATTGGGTTGTTTACATTAAATATTTTTCCATATATTAACGCATCAATACTAATGCAACTGTTAGTTAGCGTAATTCCGGAACTTGCTAAATTACAAAAAGAAGGTGGAAGTGAAGGTCGACGGACTATCACTCGCATAACACGAATTATTACCTTAGGTTGGGCTGTTATTCAAAGTACTAGTATTGCTTTTTATCTAAAACGGGCTTTATTTAACTGGAATTTATTTCTTGCGTTTGAAATCATTCTTTGGCTGACAACAGGGGCTATGATAGTTTTATGGCTGAGTGAACTAATTACTGAATATGGATTAGGAAACGGAGCTTCATTATTAATTTATACAAATATTATAGCAAGCTTGCCTAATTTAGGTAAAAAGTTATTCCAAGAAAATAATACGAATTATGATTTCTCATCATTATTTTTCGTGGGTTTACTTTTCTTCACAGCTGTGTATGGAATTGTATTATTACAAGAAGGAGTGAGAATTGTCCCGTTAATTTCATCCAAACAATTAACGCAAATAACTCCAGTCTTTTCTGAGTTACCGAAAAATAATTATATTCCTTTAAGGTTTAACCAAGCTGGTGTTATGCCAATTATTTTAACTACTGCCGTATTAGTTATTCCAAATTATATAAATAGTTTAGGGTTATTACCTATTGTAACGCTTCCCTTTTTGATGGGATCTTCTAAAATTATTTATTGGATTAGTTATTTTATTTTAATAATAGTGTTTAGTTCGTTTTATTCAAATATTATTCTTAATCCAAAAGATATCGCAAGTGAATTACAAAAAATGTCTGTCAGTATACCTGGAATACGTCCAGGTATAGCAACAACTTATTATCTGAAACAAGTAATGAAACGAGTTACGTTTTTAGGCGCAATAATGTTGGCGTTCTTAGCTACGTTTCCAAATATAATTGAAATTATTTTACAAGTTTCAAGCTTCAATGGTTTAGGAACAACGTCTTTATTAATTTTGGTTGGTGTAATACTAGATTTATCAAGAGAAATTCGAAGTATTTTACTTTCAAATATTTATAATGATATGTTCAATTAAATAAAAACAATTTACTTTTTAATTAATCAATTCTAATGAAAGTTCGTCCTTCAGTAAAAAAAATGTGTGATAAATGTCGTGTTATTAAACGACACGGAAAAGTTATGGTAATTTGTGAGAATGCTAAACATAAACAACGTCAAGGTTAATAATTATAAGGAATTATTCAAATGGTACATTTGTCGGTATTGATTTACCTAAAAAGAAAAAAATTGTTTATGGACTTACTTACATACACGGTATCGGTTTAACATCTGCAAGTAAAATAGTAGAATTAGCAAAAATAGATTCTGATACAAGAACAGAAGATCTAACAACGGAACAAATTATTGTTATCCGTGACATTTTAGAACAAATGAATCTAAAGTTAGAAGGAGATTTGCGACGATTTAATGGTTTAAACGTCAAACGTTTAATAGAAATTAATTGTTTTCGAGGCAAACGACACCGTACAAGTTTACCAGTACGTGGTCAAAGAACCCGAACAAATGCTCGAACACGAAGAGGTGGTAAAAAAACTGTTTCTGGAAATAAAAAATAATTTTACTCTTTTTTAAGTAAAGAATAATTAACAATTTATATTTATGGCACAAAAAATACGAAAAACATCATCAAAACGGGAAAAAAATAATTTTACATTGGGTACAGTTCATATTCACTCAACGTTTAATAATACGATAGTTACTATTACTACTTTAACAGGCGATACTATTTCTTGGGCATCTGCAGGAAGTTCAGGGTTTAAAGGAGCGCGCAAAGGAACACCGTTTGCAGCTCAAACTGCTGCGGAAAACGCAGCACTTCAAGCTATTAGTTATGGTTTAAAAAGTGTAGATATTTTAGTGAAAGGCCAAGGTTCAGGACGTGAGACAGCTATTAGGTCTATACAAGGAGCTGGTTTTGAAATTACTTCTATACAAGATATTACACCAGTACCACATAACGGATGTCGTCCCCCAAAACGACGTCGAGTTTAAATTATTTTCTGAAATATTATAACTAAGTTAAAAATATGCTATTTCCGTATATCAAATGTCTAAAGTCAGAAAAAACTGAATCGGGTGTTTTATATGGACAATTTTTGATTAATTCTTTACGTGTTGGACAAGGCATAACTATTGGAAATTTATTACGTAGGGTTTTGTTAAGTGACTTAGGAGGAGTAAGTATTACAGCTATTCGTATTGCTGGTATTAAAGATGAGTTTTCAATAATAACAGGTGTTCGAGAAGATATTCTTGAGATATTATTAAATTTAAAAGGAATTGTTTTTAAGAGTAAAGAGCGTGATTGTAAGTATGGCCGATTAAAAATCCAAGGTCCTGCTGTTATTACTTCGAATTTGATAGAATTACCTTCTGATTTAGAAGTAGTTAATCCAAATCATTATATTGCTACAATTGCTACAAATAATTTTCTTGAAATCGAGTTAAAAATCGAATACGGTACTGGTTATAAATTAGCAAGTCAAACTTTTCAGGACAACTCTAGAGATTTTTTACAAATAGATGCTGTTTTTATGCCCATTCAAAAGGTAGACTTTAAAATAGAGAATGTTTATGAAAATTCTGATTTTGTAACAGAGCGATTATTAATTGATGTATGGACTAATGGAAGTATTACGCCAAAAGACGCGATTTGGGAAGCATCACAATTTATTTGTACGTTTTTTAATTCGATACTAGAAAATAAACTAACAGATAATACAAACGATTCAACAAGTGAAATTTTAGCAATTCCGAAAGACCCGTATACTAATATTGCTATTGAAGAATTGCAGCTATCAGTTCGAGCTTACAATTGTTTGAAACGGGCTCAAATAAATACAATTGGGGATTTATTAAATTATTCGCCGGAAAAATTGCAAAAGCTTAAAAATTTTGGTAGAAAATCTGCCGATGAAGTTTTTATGAAACTTAAAAATAAATTAGGGATAGTTTTAAAATAATTAATTTAATGTTTTAATTAATAGTAAAATTTATGAATGATACATTTATACCAAACTCAAATTACAGTACAAAAAAATGGTATATTATTGATGCTACTAACAAATCTGTAGGAAGAATTGCTACCGTTATTTCGACAGTCATACAAGGAAAACATAAACCGGATTACCATCCTTCAGTAGATATGGGGGATACTATAATTGTAATAAACGCAGAGAATGTAATTGCTGATGCTTCAAAAATAAAATATCACGTATATTCACCAGGAAGACCTGGAAGTTCTTTGAAAAAATTAGTTAATCGTGTTCCAAGCAAAATTATAGAAGATACTGTAAGAAATATGTTACCTAAGGGTTTACGTCCTACAATTCCAAAGCGATTACATATATATGATTCTTCAAAACATCCTCATTTAGCACAAAACCCTGTTCTATTTGAAGGGTAATCGAGATAAATTTTCTTTAAACTAAGAATCATTTAACATTTGATTTAAAAACATTTTATAAATATTAAATTCGGATATATGATGAAAAAAGAAAAGACGGGAATCGGTAGAAGAAAACAAGCGATTGCTAGAGTTTTCCTTTCTCCAGGCAATGGTAATATCGTTATTAATAAGGTTTCTGGTGAAAAATATTTACAATCTAACACTACTTATTTGAATAATATTTGGGCTCCGTTGAAAAAACTGAAATTGGAAAAACAATTTGACATTGTAGCACTAGTTAGAGGTGGTGGTCTTACAGGACAAACAGACGCAATTCAATTAGGAGTTGCTAGACTAATATGTAAAATGGAAAAAGAAAGTCGTGCGACATTAAAACCGTATGGATTTTTAACTAGAGATGCGAGAATCAAAGAACGCAAAAAGTATGGTTTAAGAAAAGCTAGAAAAGCACCGCAATATTCAAAACGATAAATAATAAAAATATTATATAAAAGATATGCCGAAATCTGAAATTCATCCAACCTGGTTTTCAAATACTCCTGTATTTTGTGATGGAAAGCTAATTTGTCATGTGGGTTCTACAAAACAAGAATTAAATGCGGATGTTTGGTTAAAGAAACACCCGTTTTATACAGATTCTCAAACACTTATTGATAGTGAAGGTCGTGTAGAAAGATTCATGAAAAAATACGGATTAAATTTACCAGAAAACTAAAATTTAAATATAAAAAAAGTTTAAATATGCCAACTATTCAACAACTTGTTCGTTCAAGACGGATTAGGATAAATAAAAAAACAAAATGCCCCGCTTTAGTTAGCTGTCCCCAAAGAAGAGGTGTTTGTACTAGAGTATATACAACGACTCCTAAAAAACCGAACTCTGCGATTCGAAAAGTTGCCCGAGTTCGATTAACATCAGGTTTTGAAGTTACAGCTTATATACCAGGAATCGGTCATAACCTACAAGAACATTCAGTGGTTTTAATTCGTGGAGGTCGTGTAAAAGATTTACCAGGTGTTCGTTATCATATCGTTAGAGGAGCATTGGATAGTGGTGGAGTTAAAAACCGAACTCAAGGTCGTTCAAAATACGGTGTTAAAAAACCAAAAAGTGATAACTAAATAATTAGTTTAACTTTATAAATTCTTAATAAATAAATTCTATTCATTTACAAAGTTTTATATTATGTCTCGTCGCAACGTAGCAAAAAAAAGATTTCCTGAAGCGGATCCTACTTATAACAGTTATTTAGTTAGTCTTTTGATTACAAGAATATTGAAATCAGGGAAAAAAAACTTAGCTCAAAACATTGTTATTAGCGCATTTGAAATAATTCGTACAAAAACAAATCAAGATCCTTTGTTTATTTTTGAAAAAGCTATTAAAAATGCTAGTCCTGTTGTGGAAGTGAAAGCTCGAAGAATTGGTGGATCTACATACCAAGTACCAGTTGAAGTAAGCAGTTTTCGAGCAACAAACTTGTCATTAAGATGGTTAATACAATACGCTAGTCAGCGAGTTGGCCGAACAATGGCAATAAAACTAGCAAGTGAAATAATTGACACTGCAAATGAGATCGGTAATACTATAAAGAAAAAAGAGGAAACTCATAGAATGGCAGAAGCTAATAAAGCTTTTGCTCATTTTAAATATTAAAAATTCTAGATTCTCGCTAAAAGCTTTAAAAATTTAGATATAAATATAATAGTTTTAAGGAATTTTAAAAAATGGCACGCGAAAAATTTGAACGTACAAAACCGCATGTTAATATTGGTACTATTGGACACGTAGATCATGGAAAAACTACTTTAACAGCAGCAATCACTTGTACCTTAGCTTTATCAGGTGATGCTGTTGCTAAAAATTATGCTGATATCGACTCTGCTCCTGAAGAACGTGCTCGTGGTATTACAATTAATACAGCACATGTAGAATATGAAACAGAAAAACGCCATTACGCTCATGTAGATTGTCCAGGTCATGCTGATTATGTGAAAAACATGATTACAGGTGCTGCACAAATGGACGGTGCTATTTTAGTTGTATCAGCTGCAGATGGACCTATGCCACAAACTCGTGAGCATATCTTATTATCAAAACAAGTAGGGGTTCCAGATATTGTTGTATTCCTTAATAAGGAAGATCAGGTAGATGATCCAGAATTACTAGAGTTAGTAGAATTAGAAGTTCGAGAATTATTATCAGCTTATGATTTTCCTGGTGAAGATATCCCAATTTGTCCAGGTTCTGCTTTACAAGCTCTTGAAGCTATTTCAGCTAATCCGGATACTAAACGTGGTGACAACCCTTGGGTTGATAAAATATACGCACTAATGGATGCTGTTGATGAGTATATACCAACACCTGAACGTGATGTTGAGAAGACTTTCTTAATGGCGATAGAAGATGTTTTTTCAATTACAGGTCGTGGAACAGTTGCAACTGGTCGTATTGAAAGAGGCGTCGTTAAAGTCGGAGAAAACGTTGAGATTATAGGTTTATCAGCGGAAACAAATATAACTACCATTACTGGTATTGAAATGTTTCAAAAAACGTTAGATGAAGGTTACGCAGGTGATAATGTTGGTATATTATTACGTGGTGTTACTCGTGAAGATATTGAACGTGGTATGGTTTTAGCTCAACCTGGTTCAATTACTCCACATACACATTTTGAAGCAGAAACTTATGTTTTAACAAAAGAAGAATGTGGTCGACACACACCATTCTTTACAGGATATAGACCACAATTTTATCTACGAACAACTGATGTTACAGGTGCAATCACACAATTTACATCTGATGATGGTGATATTGTAGAAATGGTTATGCCAGGCGATAGAATTAAAATGACTGCTGAATTAATTTATCCAGTAGCAATTGAAGAAGGTATGAGATTTGCGGTTCGTGAAGGCGGTCGTACTATTGGCGCAGGTGTAGTATCAAAAATTATTAAATAATATAATATAACTTATGGTAACAAAAACGAAAGAAAAAATTCGTGTTAAATTGGAGTCTTTCAATCATGAACTTTTGACTTCATCATGCCAGAAGATAGTCAATCTTATGCAGAATATTGAGTTCAGTAATTTGGGAATTGTAGCATTACCAACTGATAAACGGATATATTGTGTTTTAAGATCACCACATGTTGATAAAGATTCAAGAGAACATTTTGAAATCAGAATCCATAAAAGAATCTTGGAAATTTATTATGATTCGACAATAAATATTTTTGATTTATTAACACAATCAGATTTACCACCTGGTGTGTTGTATAAAATTTGTATATCTTAATGCAAAATTAATAAACTGAAAATTTTTACAAAATTAGATATTTAATTTATTAAATATCTAATTTTATATAAAATAATAATATAATAATTTAAAAAAATTAAAGTAATAAATTAAAACTAAACATTAGTAGGAATGTCTTTTATCTATTTTGATTGAAAACCAGATAAATATCTTAAGAAGAATTACTAGCTTGTTAATTGGACGAGGATTTAAAATGGATAATTTATCCCTAAGATCAACTAAATATAAAGAAACATTCATATTTAATTTAACTTTATTAGGTAATATACGAATTCTTAATCAAATTACAAAACAATTATATAAACAATTACTTATTCCTCAAATTCACCATAACTTCCTTCAGTTATATGCGAATTATTAATATTCAAATTTTTATGTACTTCAACAAAACGTTCTAAAATTTTATGTGAGTCGAATAGAAACAAAATTTTATTTGAAGTGAACAAAAATTTCAATAAATATTTATATATAATGGGGACAGAGGGACTTGAACCCTCACGCACTATCACTAGGCAACGGATTTTAAGTCCGTCGTGTCTACCAATTCCACCACGTCCC
>Ga0138268_1313108_pt1 | contig 16359 bp, 2 predicted proteins | sample RNAICE20151125_FD_106934 | JGI IMG/M metagenome (GOLD analysis project Ga0138268, IMG submission 106934) | Metatranscriptomics of polar marine prokaryotic and eukaryotic communities from Arthur Harbor ice station, Antarctica -... | ecosystem: Environmental > Aquatic > Marine > Unclassified...
CTCGGGCTTCCAGTGCGAGCTGTGTGACTTGTGAGCAACGCGATAGCCGCTGTTGCTTCAAGCGCCGCTTTCGCTTCTATAATACTCTTGTCCTAATCTAAAACTCCCCGTTCTGGATCTTGCAACGCGATAGTCGCTGTTGCTTCAAGCGCCGCTGTCGCTTCTATAATACTCTTGTCCTAATCTAAAACTCCCCGTTCTGGATCTTGCGTAATTATTCCTTGTGTGGGCCTTCCCCCCTCTTCTTTTCCTGGCTCTGCGTTCAAATCACATGCTCCCCTTCGAAGAGCTCCCCGTCAGCGCCGGTGCCGCTCTGGGTCTTCGCAACGTCGCCCTCGAATTCTCCGTCACCCAGAATCGGTGTGAAGGCCTTCTTGGTCTTCTTGTTCTTGCCTTCCTTCTTCATGCGTCGTGTCGAAGTGTCGCCCTTCGCCAGCGCAGATGCCTGCACCTTCTTCTTCAGCTCGAGGATCTCTCTCGACTGTTCGTCGATCACGTTCTTGTGCCTGCCCAGTGCCGCTTCCGCCTGGGCCTTCCTCAGGCGCTCCTCCGCAATGGCAGCGGAGTCGTTGCCCGCGGAGGCCTGGTGGTGCAGCGGGTTGAGGCCATGCGACATCTCGAACTCATCCTCCTCCTTGACAACTTCCTCCTTCTCCTTCTTCTTCTGCCACAGCTCGGGGTTAATCGTAAGCGTGATCTCAGAGATCACGACAGTGAGCCAGTAGAGAATGGACCCCCAGATCACCATCAGGACCCATGCGGTGAGAGCGTCCTTCTGCGCGTTGTAGCGTGTATTCTGGCCGTCAGCGGTGTCGAAGCGATCGGACTCGTACATGATGCCAGCGAGGGCGATGAGGATGGCGGAGGTGAGCAGCACAGCCTCCACCGTGTTGTAGTTGAAGAAGTAGTTCGCTGTAGCCACACCCTGCTCGCGCAGAGTGGGCACCCCCGTGTCACCAAGACGCACGTTGCGCTTGCCCTTCTTGTGGTGGTCGTCAATCCTTCTGCCCACGTGTGCGTCAATCGCGTGAGTGTCCTGGTGCATGCGGCGCTGGCGGTTCTCGTGATCTTCCACCACCTGCTTGCGCTCAGACATTGACATGTACGGCCTGTAAATGACCTGCACAGCGTAGGCAGCGAAGAGGACGAGGAGCATGAAAGCCATCTGGAAGAGGGAATTCTTGCGGAAGATGATGGTGATGACAGAGATCAAGAACTTGCGCAGCAGGATCACGAGGATCCACCACACGAAGTCGGGCTTGTAGTTAAAGTAGAGCTTGTGGTAACGCTTGCGGAAGTTGTAGTAAGGGTTCTCGGAACGCTTGTCGCCCTTGTTCTGGGCACGGAGGAGCTGGTCCTCGCGTGCGGACTCCTTGCCGCGCCAGAGAATCCAGCCGAGGAGGGACGGGTAGCCAACGCAGTAGAGCAGGAAGAAGAACACACTCCACGGGAAGAGGCGCATGTGCAGCCCACCAGGCTCCCAGCATTTCACGAAGACAGCCTCCAAGTACTCGTGGCCATCGTCGGGGTCTGTAGGGCCACAGTTGAAGATGTCGAGAGTGGACTTGGTGATGTAGAGGTAGCCGAAGTACATAAGAATGAGAGACGTGCCGATCATCTGATGGATGTGCGTGTGCAGCTTGTTGCGCCTGTTCTGGATGCAACGCTTCTGGAACCACTTGAACCAGTGGAGGGCGACGAAGCAGCCGAAGCCAATGAGCGGGATGCACTCAGTCACGAACCACTTTGTCTCGTAAGTGAAAGTGAACGAGCACTCGGGGGCGAGGAGCTCGAGGTTGAGGTTGAACGCACTCATCCATTTGTACATACCCAAGATCTGAGACGGCCAACGGATGCGGGTCTGCGCGAAAGTAGCGATGACTTGGAAGTACACGATACCGATGTCAATCAGACCGACGTTGATTTCCTTGCGCTGGAGCACCCAGAGGGCGGCACCACCACCCATGGCGATGAGGAGGAAGAGGAGGAAGATGCAGATGGGGCACTTCGGGCATGGCTCGCAGACGCCGTTGATGCGGTAGTACTCAATACGGCAGAGAGCGCAACGTTCTCCTGTGTATGCTTCTGCGCAGCAGCCACCATAGGCGCCGGCGGCGGTCTCTTCGCCGGTGAGCTCGACAGCGTCCGTGCACTTAGGAACGAGTTCACCCGAGAGGTCAGTCTGCTGGTCGCCAGTTGAACTATCGCCAGAGCACTTGCAACTCCTGCACGAATCCGGAGGCTCGCATGGGATGAAGTAAGGGCAGTAGCCACGGACGGCGCGGCTTGCGGGGCACTTGCCTTCCGAAGGGAAGGGTAGCTGCACCTGCCAGAAGCCCTCCTTGGAGTAGGGCTCCTTGATGCCGCCCTCACAGACGGCACCCTCGGGGCAGGTCTCGCACTGCTCATTCTCGCGACCGTAGTTGTCAACCTTGCAGCCAGGCACGACGAACTGGGTCGAAACGTTGTAGGTGTAGGAGAGAGACGCGATATTCACGGAGATGGGCTGAACGCCAACCCTGCCGTCGCGAAGCAGCACCTTGAGGATCGGGCGGTTGTTGAACCGGGTGTCGGACTCGTACCAGCCCTGGTCTCCGTTGTCGATTTGGTCACCGGTATCCGTCGTGTACACGAGGTTATTGTCCGCCTCGGTACTGCCGACGTGGACAGTGATATTGGGAAGGCAGAACCTATTCTGCGTAGTCATCCAATGACTGTCCAGGCCGCAGTCCGTAGCAGTAGTCAGGTCCGTGCCGAATTCCAGGCCAGTGATGGTGAGCACGTCAAGCGCGGCGTTAGGCTCGTTGGGCCTGATGTCAAGCACGCTTGGGGTGTTGTACTGCATGATGGCGGGTGGGCCCTCCTGCAGGCCAACGACGGCCGTCACGTTGAAGTCGCAAGGGCAGCTGTCGCACTTTTCGCCTCCGATCATGTCTCCGTCGTTCCATCTATCGCGCTTCGCATCAGCGTACTCCGAAATCGGGCTAGCAGCAGTGTGCTTGTAGCAGGTGGAGTAATATTCCCCCGTGATGTTGTTAGCCTCGAGTACCAGCTCCTGCGCGACGTGATACTTGGACACGCCGTTGCCGTCCTTGCCACCAGGCAAGCAGACCAGGTACGCGTCCGTGCCATTCGCCGCAGGGAAGAACGTGGTCTTGTTGCAGCTGATGCCTTCAATCGCGACAGCGACGGGAGGCTCGGCAGCGTTGCCGCTGCCAAGGTCCGTGCCGCGGAGAGTGATCGCGCGGTCGGGCCACACGGCTTCGATGGAGGTGATGACCGGCGCGTCGTAGCTGAAAGTGGGGATGGGCGTGGAGCGAGTGCTGCCGTCGGGGAGTACAGCACCATCGTTCTGGCTGAGAGATGAGCCCCAGCCAGTCTCGACGCTCACGGCATGGTCGCCGCCGATGCCAGCGCCCGTGCGGACGACAATCTCGGTGTGCGTGTGGCTGATGATGCAGCAGGTGAGAGGCGCGGTGGACACGACATCTTCGGCGGAGCAGAGGCCACTGCAGCCATACTTCATCGCCGGGTGCTGCGAGCCGTCACCGATAAACATGGTGGCGTAGCCGTAGTGCGAACCAAAACTAGAGCCAGTGATCGTGACCGTAGTGTTGCCAACAGTGGGGCCAGTCTGGGGGCTGACGGAAGTGACCGTAGGGGGGAGGTAACCGACCTCGTAGGAAGCAGGGGCTGTGGGTTGGCCGTAGACCTTGCCGCCAGCAAGCACATGGACCTTGAATGCCTTGGGATCAGTTGTGCCCCACGCAGTTGCGGTGGAGCCAGTGCTGTAAGCAGGGGAGATGAAGCCACTCTCCTCGTCCTCGAGGGCAGCTTCGCTCCTCCAGTTGTAAGGGCCGCGGCCAGTGTCTTGCGGGCAGCCGAAGATAGCATCGGTGTGGCGGAGCTGGGCGATCGTGTCCTGCCCAGCGGCGTTGGGGCCAGCCATCAACATGGACCTACCACCGAGCTCCCATTCCTGACTCTTAGCATCGGCGGGGTACTGGGGGATGTGGACGCCGAGGCCGGTGCCTTCCACCTTGAAGACGTATGCGAAGCTGCCATCTCTCGCAATGGTGTCAGAGCCTTCAGTAGGGCACACGAAGCGGGGGTCTTCCGGGTTGTCGAAGAGGTTGGCAGCGGACTTCGCACCGGTGGCTTCGTAGAGGCTAGAAATAGATGAGGCTTCGACAGGGGTGTCGAAGCTGGTGTCAACGAGACCGTCAGAGGTGAAGCCTGTGGCAAGGCGACGTCGGGCGCTGCCGAAGTTGACCGTCTTGTAGAGCACGAGGGACGTCATGGTGGGCTCTTCGAAGTTCACACCGTTGCCGGCATCGAAGACAGAGTCACCGTAGATGCCGGTCACGTTCACACGCACCGGGAGGTCGTGCCCTTGCCACTCGGGGGTAACGCAACGGATCTCGGTGTCGGTCCAGTAAGAGCAGTTCATGGCAGCGTCGCCGAGCTGGGCCACGTGGTACGATTCGATGCCAGCTTCGATAAGCTCCCTGCTGAAAGCATCGTTACCGAAGTTACGTCCCTTGATCACGATCTCGCACGTAGACTTGTGGTTCGCAACTGGGATAAGATTGCACTCGCCTCTTGCGCTGCAAGAAGACGATCCGCCGATGACACGCGGATCGGTGTCGTACAAGCTGCTTACTGGTGACCCATCGGTTTGTTCGACGGAGGTAACGACGGGGTGCTGGTAATCAAGACGCTGGTCGTCTGACGTCTGCCCACGAACGTTGAGAATGATGTTGTTTTCGCCACCCTCGCCCTGCCCCAGAGTGAACTGGATCATAGTTTGTGTGTGCACAGTCGTAGCAAGCTCAGAGTACAAGGTCATAACGCCATCGGAATTCTTTTTGAGGAGCTGCAGCGTGCCCTTGCCGAAGCCACCGAGGTTGGTGCCATAGACAGTGAAGTTGCCGCCGCGGGGAGGAGAAATGACGATGTTTTCAAAAGTCGCTTCTCCTTTTCCGTCAGCACTTGGCAATGTCTTGTTACAGTATCCAACGCAGGATTCGTAGACCGTGTCGCCGTTGACCACAAGCGTGGACCAGTCAATGACTGGCTTGAAGTAGCCAATCTTCTGGGGGGAAGACTTGAGCGCACCTTTGGCAATGATAACATCGCCAATGCCACCAAGGCCTTCATCCATCACGCACTCGATCTCGCGAACAGCAGCACCAGAGATGCCCATGGACTTTTCGTGGAGGGTGAGAAAAGCCTCGCATGGGGAAGACTCGGCCACACAAGTGAGTTCTCTGCTGAAGCAAGGTGCGGCATCTGTGCACGCAGCAGAGTCGAGCCTGCAATAAGCGACAGCGGTCCGGTCAGTGGAGGATCCCACGGTGATAATTGGGTTGGGGCCGGCGTTCCAAGCACGCAGCCTCAGACGCGTGCCACCAGCGGTGTTCAGGCAGCAAGAGGTGTTCTCAGCACGGAGGTCGGCCAAATGGGTCTCCAGCTCGTTGGCTTCCTCGATGGAAAAGTCTCCAGCCGCAACAATGCCGGTCACATACTGGTAGTAGGCTTGGTTCTCCTTCGCGGTAGTTCCTGACCCCGGAGCCTGAATACCCGAGTAGACTTTCTGCACCACGTTGGTGTCCGAGGTCGATTCGTAACGAAGACCGTAGCCGTAGGTCATAGGGGCGATGGTAGGCGCCTCGAAAACGACGGTCTGCGCGGACACGTTCACCATCACCTTACCCCCGAGGAGCAGTTCGTACGCCCTGACGTACGAGCCACAGGCATCCGTGGCGGTAGAGGCGCAGCGGGCCACAAACTCATCGGAGCAGTAACGGGAGGCGGTGATTTGAGTGTGGTTCACAGTGAGGATGTCGCACTCCTCCTCGCCAAGCCACAGATTGTGGGTGCCGAGTCCAATCTCCCCGAAGTTAGCGCCGGTGAGTTGAAGGGTGGTGTTCACAAGAGGGTCGATCGAGATATCGTAGATACTGGGCGGCATGTAGTTGACAGTCCAAGTGCCTCCGCTGGTGGGGGATCTGTCACCGACGGTGAGGACCACAGAATGACCAGTGCCTTGCCCAGGCGCCATGCGGAAGACGAGGCCGGTGTGGTCATCGCTGACCTTGATGTTCGTAGAGCGCACAGTCTTGACCTCGAAGCCTTCGCCAGTGAGCTCAGTCACAGTGACCACACCGTCAAGCCTGACGTCCACAAACGGGTTGAATCCGAGGTTAGTGCCGTTGAGCAAGACCTTGGTGCCGTCAGTCGAGGAAAAGTAGGAACCGTCGGAGGCCATGGGCCAGTCGGTGGTGCCCGTGGGCCAAGCCACAGTCGGTGGGGCGTAGCGGACCTTGTGTTCCACCGAGAAGATGTTGGCCGCTGAGGCAGCCCAGACGTCGAGCTGGCCCTGTCCAGGGGGGATCTTGCACGCGACGCGTACCCTAGAGCCGGGGCCGACCCAGCGGGGGTAACCGTTGGTAGGGTGGACCACCTTGGTGGTGAGGCCCAGGGGGTCGCCGATGGGGTCGAGGTAGGGGAGGAGGTCACACTGCTGGTAGCAGCAGTCGCCGTCCGTCTCAACATCCCACGCGCCACCCCTCGCAGGAGTGCAGTGGGAAGGATCGCGGGGCCACTGGCAGGGCACGGAAGCGCCGCCGAGAGTGGCAGCAACCTCGCCGATGTATACCTTGGGCAACTGAGCAGTTTGCACCCCTTCCACGTCGATGCAGCCATAGGCGCATTCGTCGTAGGTGGTGGTAGTGACTCCAGGGATGGTCTTGCCCATGTTGATGCCTTCGATGACGAGCATGTGCCCGCCCTTGGTGGGCAGACCATCGCCGTAGGTCACAGGGTCGATGGGGGGGAGGATGTCTCCAACAGGAAGCCACGAGTACTTAGCTGTGGAATCGATACTGTTGAATCCTTCGTGAACGCGCACATACTCGCATTCAATGTTGAGGTAGTCTGCTTTGGTGGACGCAGAGGCGACACCAGTGTCGTACTCGTTGGCACATTCGTAGATCGATTTATAACCGGCGCCGGAAACCGTCTGGGGTTGAATCGTGGGCTGGTCGTTGTTGAAAAGCTTGCCCTTGCAGACTGCCTGCACGCTGGCTCCAGGAACAGACTCCCATCCACCGGGCCAACAGTACTTGCCGTTAGAAGGGCAGCCAACATCGCCGGCGAGATAGGCGTCGATTTGCGGACGGCTTCCAGTGTCCATCTCATTCACGCCATCCTCACACGAGTACAGCGCAGGCCACGCCTGTGACCAGGTTGCAGCGGCAGCAGCGGGGCGGTTGGCAACGTCGCCGATCGCGACCTGCAGCCATCCTTGGATGGCCGTTGGTACGCGAATCTTGATGCGGTTGTGGTCCCAATCGGGTGTGGTGGTGCCTGACTTTGTCACGACACACATAGTCGTGAGCGTGCCGGAGCAGGTGGCGTTGATCGACATGCTGATGTCGGTGGAGTTGTAGAGCACGCGCTGAACAGCGCCGTTAGTGCTCTCGTAGAGGGCGGTGGAGCCGAAGTTGGAGCCGTAGATGGAAATGTCCATCGAGGAAGATGTTTCGTCAGACTGGATCGCGAGGTCGGCGACGACGGGGGGGAGGTAGGAGTAACGGTAACTCGCAGCAGGGCCACGGAGGAGGCCTCCCTCTGGCAGCAACTGCATCGGAATGGCACTGCCGTAGCCCTCAGGGAGCTCGAAGGTGACGTTGTGGTGAGGGCAGGGAGTCAACGGACAGTGCTCAGACGTAGTCATGTAAGTGACCATTTCGCCTACGAGGGGGGTGTTGTCCTCGTCCGTCTTCTTGGAAGGGACCAAGGTGGACGTGCCAGTGCCGTCGTCCACCATCTCCACAATGGAATCCATGTTGCCGAGGAAGAGCGAAGGAGCGTCGCCGAAGTTCGTACCAGTGATGGTCACAATGAAGCCTCCCACCATATTGTTGCCTGTGGTGGGGCCGCTTTCGGGGCTGACGAGGAGGACGTTAGGCCTGGCGTAGCCCATAGAAGGGCACAACGTCACATCGGCGGCGCACGCAGTGGAGTCTTGCGAGGTCTGGCCCTTGATCGTGACCTGCCAGTAGAGGAGGTTGCCGGAGCCTGGCGCAGTTAAGCAGCGGATGTTGGTGTGGGACATCACGGTGCAGTTGGTGGGGCGGTAGCGGCTGGGGTCAGACCTGGGGCCGTAGGTGAGATCGCCCACGATCAGGTCGTAAGGGGCGCCGTACGCGTAACTGGAGACGGGACCGAAGTTGTCGCCAACTATAGTGATGACTTCGCCCCCGCTTGCGAGGCCGTTTTCGAACTTAACACCGTCCTTGTTTAAGAAGCCAGTCACCATGGGCTTGGCGTAGCTGGAGGTGGGGAAGCGGCTTTTCTGGCCATCAACAGTCACCTCCCACTTGTGCTCCGCGCCTGCACCAGCAGAGGTGGTGCAGCGGAGGGTCGTGTGAGCAGTCAAGACCACGCAAGTGCCTTCGTATTCGTCGCCATCGGTGCCGTATGTGGACACCAGGTCAGTGCCAACAGGGCCGAAGTTGCGTCCGAAAATATTGAGGCCTGCACCACCAGTGGTGGAGCCGTTCACAGCACCCTCGCCCTCGAGACTGACGATGATAGGCGCGCCGTATGAGGTGTCGTAGTTGACAGCAGGGCTTGGGGTGGGCGAGGACGGGAACGAATCGCCGGAGACGAGAACGTTGGAAGCGCGGCCACCCAGATTAAGCTGCCAGACATGATCGACACCGGTGCCAGAGGTGGTCTCGCACTGGATGTAGTTAGTGGCCCCATCAGAGCGGATGACACAGTTGCCTGCTGAGTAGAAGCCAGAACTGGGCGAGAGGCCCTTGCCGTACACGATGCTTCCATCCTCCTCAGTAGTCCTGGTCAGGTCGAACAACGCCTGCTTGCCGTACACAGCAGTGATCGAGCCAGGGGCAACCTTAACATCGCCAGAGCCGAAGTTCTGACCGTAGAGGCTGATGACCTGGCCGCCTTCAGTGTTGAAGGAGTTGAGCGAGACGCCGCCAAGGCCCGACAAGATCGGCTCCTTGTAGCTGTGTGCGTTGGGGACGTTGAACTTGGCGGAGGGGACTCCTCCAATGGACACAATGAATCCCATATCGAAGCCGACGCCGGGCACGGTCTCACAGTAGAGCTTTGTGTGCGGGGTGTCTTCTTCCCGCATCATGCAATTCGACGCGGTTTGCCAGAGGGCCTGGTCGTCAGCCGTGTCGAGAGACATGGCACCATAGATGATCTTGATGTCCATGCCGGTGACCACAGTACCGAAGTTGGTACCAGTGATCTCCAACCTCTCCCCGCCGAGGGTGTCCATCGTAACGTAATCGGTGGGGGCGGCGACGGTGGCGATCGTCTCCCAAGAGGGGGAGAGAAGAGTGGTGTCGCCGGTGCGAGTGGATAGTTTCGCCACCTTCACACTCGTGACGGTAGGAGGAGCGTACCTGGGGCCAGTGGGATGCGGGCCTGCGTGGAACCTGTCGGTCTCAAAACCACGCATGTTGAGGTAGAAGGAGAAGTTGGTACCCGCGCCAGCAGCTGCAGCGCATTCAATCTTACCGGTCGAAGAACTGGCAGCGGAGGTGACCTCGCACCCAGTGGCTGCGAACTCAGTGATGGTGGTAGCAATGTCGTACTCGTCACGCGCTACGTAAGCATACTTGACGCCGTCGCCTTCACTGAAGGGGCCAGCGGGACCGAAGTTAGCACCGGTAATAGTGAGAGTGGAGGCGGTAGTAGTGGCGTCGGTTGACGGTTCGGGCGACCAAGTGACAGCGGAGATGACCGCATCATCGTACTTCGACCTGGTCATCTCGTTGGGCGTCACGATCCAGAAACGTCCGTTGGAAACGTTGAAACCAAGCCCGCCGCCGAGACCGGGGGAGGTGGTGCAGCTCACAGTCTGGTTGGAAGTGTCAGCGACGACAGAGGAGCCGAGGAGCTTGGTGCCGGTGGCGACGGTGGGGCTATTGCACGTGTACTTATTCACATCAGACTTTTCCAGGTCGACTGTGTCGCCATCTGCGAGGAAGGTCAACGGACCGTAGGTCACTTGAATGCCCGAATCGGCGGAGTGGGCGTCCTTGTCACCCCACACCTTGGCCAGATGGCCGCCCTTGATGGAGACGCTCTCGCTACCCGATGTGAGCATGCCACTGCCGGTGGCGGCACCGCCAAGGCCAGAGATCACCATGTCGTTCCTGTCCTCGACCAAAATGGTGATCGACTGCTCGACAGCGATGGAGGCAGGCGTGAGCCCTTCGACGCCAGCACGATCCTTGGCTGTCACTTTGTAAGTGTACTCGCCCTGGAACTCGTAGTCCACGTCCACCGTGAAGCCATCCCCCACGTCGATCAGGCCAGTGGTCGCGTAAATCTTGGGCTCCGATGTGTCAGAGAATACGAAGAAGTCGTTGGCTTCCATCTGGTAGCGCAGATCGGCGTAACTGGCGGTGCGTGTGTCCGGATCGTCGACGTTGACCTCGGCGAGCGGGTCAGTGACACGATAGTTGCTGTACTCCGGGATGGTGACCACAAATGGCTCATCGAACACCGGCGCCTCGTTTTCGTCAATAGCGTTGATAGTGATCGTACGGTTGAAGTAGTGGTTCGCGGCGTCCTTGACAACCACCTTGAGCTTGTATTCACCAATGGTGAGCTGTCCGACAGCTGTGCGGTTCTCGTAATCGACGGAGTCAGCGGTCTTGGCCCGCAGTTTACGCGAAGTGCCCGTGCCAACCCACTCGAACAAATCTAAGACCTCCGAGCCCTCGGCATCGCCTTCGGAGAGGAACCAGGTAAGGCTGGCAGCATCGCCAACGTCGTCGTCGTCTGCCGTGATCGTGCAGGCAGCCTGTTCAAGTGCGACGCCTTCCCTCAGGTCGCAATCGCCACTCACAGAGAGCTCGGGCCACTCACCGACATCGTTGAGGCTAACCACAACCTGGACGTTGCTCACCGCAGCGTCAGAGAGGAAGGTGGCCTTGACGATGAACGTGAAACGCTCGTCGGGGGTGGAGGCGTCGTCAAGAGACTTTTTGCGCTCATAGTCAAAGACGCCGGCCGCCATGGCGCCAGCATTCAGCGAGATGGCACCAGTGAACTTGTTGATGTCGAAGATGGTCGAGTTGGAGGGGATGCTGTATTGCACATTTTCGTACGTAGGGTGCGAAAGCTCGCAGGAGGAGGAGGAAGGGAGGGGATCATCCGTGCAGCGCTTGAAACCGGCTTCAGAAGATACCTCGCTCAGGGGTTCAGGAAAGTCTTGCCATCGGCGGAAGTGGGGGAAGCCATGCAGGTGGGCGTGCCAAACGTGTCGAGGGAAGTGGGGCGCGCTACGCACTCATCAATCACGTACGAAATAATTGATTTGCCCCCAGTGTCCTTGCGCCAAACGGCAGCAGTGGCACTAGTATCCCTCCTTACAGAGATCTGGAACTTGACCATGCTGATCAAGCCGGCGGTGTCGCTGAGGGTCAAGCGAAGAGTCACAAGCTCATCCACCGAGGTGGGGGTTACACCAATCTTGGATTTGTCATTAAGAATGAGCTTGGGCGCCGCAGGATCGGCGGCGTCAATGGCGAACGCACCAGTGTAATCATACTCTGTTCCTCCGAGCACGTTGTCGGCACCAACAACATCAATCGTGAAGGTCAACTCATCACTAGCATCCTCATCCTCTGCGAGCACCGCGAGGTTGGAAATGACGGAGGTTGGAGTGGCATCTGACACCAAGTCCAGATCAGAGGTGCCCACGCTGCCAGCCTCGTAGGGGTCGCTGACACGCCAGATCGGCGGCTCGTTGACCGCTTGAACATTCACAGTCAACGAGCACGTGCCGTTGAGCGCACCGGTCACGCCATCGTCAGAGGCCTGGAGCACGAGGTCGTAGCTCTTAATGCCAGAGTCGTAGTCGAGGCGCGTGGTAGGTTTCAGCCAGAGCTGAGGTGCAGCAGAGCTGGCAAGCTTAATTTCGAAGCGGTCGTTATCTTCTTCGCCGATAAGCGAGTAAGAGATGGTGTCGCCCCTTACGTCCACGTCCACCGCAATGCCTTCATCGGCAACGAACGTGTGCACCTTGAAGGCGCCAGTGATGGCATCCCAAGCGCCTTCACGTGATCCTACATGATCGTAGTACTTAGTCGGGAATGCATTGGCGTCGTTTTCTTCGACTGTAACTGCGAAGTCGACTAGCGTGGGTGCATCGTTCTCGTCAGTGATTTCGACGCTAACGGTTGTGGAGTTCGTGTTGCCAGTGTTGTCCGTCACCTTGAGCGTGACATCGAAGGTCGTGCTTGTCATAGTTTCGAAGTCAAGGGCGCTTGCGGCCTTGAGGTGAATCTCCTTGCCGACCGATGCGTCAGTGGTGTCAGTGCCAACTTGGATCAAGAATGTGGACGTCCAGGGGGCTTCTACGGTCCACGAGAGAGCAGAGCCGACGTCACCGTCAGTGGCGAAGATCTTGACGTCGGAAAGAGCGCCATCCTCGCCTTCCTTGATTTGGACAGCTTGGCCGGGGGTGAGTACTGGGTCCTCGTCCACGTCGCGCACGCGGATCGTGATCCTCGTCAAGCCTGTTGCACCACCGGCGTCTGTGGTGGTAAGATCGTACTCGTATCTGTCACCGTCGGTACCGATGTCCTCCTCGAAGTTGACAGCAGCCACGGTGGTGATTTCGCCGGTCGTGCCGTCGATGGCAAACTTATCCGTCGTGCCTGCACCCGACACCTTTACCCACGTAAAGACTGCGTGCGAAGCGGCACCAATTACAGCGGGGGTGGCAGTGGCTGCGTTGAAGGTAATCCATGCTGCGTTAGCAGTGTCTTCCTCCACGACGCAAATGCGGTCGGCGTAGTCGGTGGCGGTGCACTGGCTCAGCGAGTTATCCGTGACCGTGACCGCGTGGGCTGCGACAACCGTGCCAATGGCGACATTCTCGTTGACGTAAAGAGAGAGGTCGGGGACAGTGGGTGGGTCGTTCTGGTCGACGATTTGGATTGTGATCTGTACATTTTCAGAGGTGGCGTCCGTGGGGTCGGTAGCCTGGACGTTCACGTCCCACCTGGGCTTGCGCTCGAAATTAAGCGCAAGAGCGCCAACCTCCTGCAGGACCTTGAGTGAGCAGGCGGACACACTAGCGCAGTTGTCGGTGGTAAATCCTTCGACAGGCACACCGTAGTGGGAGGTGATCATGTACTTCATGTTGTCCTCATCCGAGGGCCCGTCACTGTCCGTGGCGTTCAGCTTCGGGGTGCACAGAGCATCCTTGAGAGAGTTTTCGTTGATGTACACCGTGCCGGCCTCCATGACGGGGGCTTCGTTGGCATTGATCACATCGATGAGGATCGACTTGGGCGCTGAGGGGAGCTTGTTCGACACGGAGCGGTCGTCCTCGGAGCCAGAGTCCTGAGCGATGACCATGACTTCGTACTGGGCTACAGCCTCGTAGTCAAGGCCTACATCGCCATTGTCGAGAGAGAACTGGCCACTGCACGAGTTGATAATGAACGGGGCCTGCAGTTTGACGTCCATAGCAGAAATCAACGTGGAGCACGCGACACGATCGCCGTCGCTGTTGAAACAGAGGGTGGGGCGCTGGCAGTAATTTTGCGTGCCCGTGCTGCAGGCATCACCATTCGCGTAGAACTTTCCAGAGCCCATATCGACGGAGAAGGTGAGCTCCGAGCGATCGACAGTAAAGGTTGAGCCCACGACTTCGCCTGTGTCGTCGGAGGTGATCATCTTTACTGATTCTTCGGACGAGCCAACAGGGTAACCCTGCGCGGCATCTTCAGACACAGCATAGCAAGCGCCAGCACTGTAGAACTCGGCATCGGAGACGACTGCCAAGGTGGTGATGCATGAGTCGATGACGGGGAACTCGTTGAGGTTGATCACGCTCACGGAGACGGTGCATTCACGAGCTTCAGTGGTGGTAGAGATCGCGGCCCTGACGGTGAAGGTGTAGGTCTGAGTAGCGGCGGTGAAATCCGTAGCACTGCCAAGCTCGTAGTCTAGCTTTTCGGCGGTAATGACATTGCCGTCACCATCAACAGCAAAGTTTGTGTTGGTTGTAGTGTACACGATTTCTCCCGCTCCCGCCGTGGCTTTCACCACACCGAGCACCTCCGAAGCGAAGGCGGGTGGTGACGAAGTTGCAGACCAACCAGCGTCGGATTTAAATTCAGTGGCGGTGAAGGAAGCCGTGCCCGAGGTTGCGCACGGGCTGCTCGCGTCCCACTGCAGATTGACTTCGCGCTTGCCGTGGACGCAGGTCTCGAAGATGGAGATATCGCACGCAATCTGCGCCACGCGCTTGTACCTGTTGGCCTCGTCGGAGCCGTCTTCATCGACAGTGTAATGGCCAGCGTCGATCATAGTTCGGCCCATGCCGAGTGGGCAGTAGTATTCTTCGGGGTACTCAACACTGCCCTCGATAACACACGGGTACGCGTCATCAGCGAACGAACCGGCGGGGCAATCAAAACCGGCCTGGCAAGGGCCCGAGCAAGCGCTAGTGGTCAGGCCAGTGGTGTTGCCGAAGCGGCCGGCGGGGCACTGCAACCTTACACCGTCGGTGCAGTAGTGGCCTGTGGGGCAGATCTCAATCCCATTCGCATTGCCAACAGGAGACGAACCTCCCGTGTCGCCTTCGGTGTAGTAGCCTGCTTCGCAGGTAGTCGGTACGGCAGCACCTGAGGGACAATACACTTTGCCAATCGGGTCCATGGTGACGCCGTCCGAGGCGATCAAAGAGGAGCAGCCAGTGAGCGACGCGCCGTCGGAGTGGGAGCACTTGGTGCACGTGGAAGCTGTGCAGGTTTCCGAGCAAAGGAATGGCTTTGAACCTGAAGAGCCTTCGGGGCAGTAGTAACCAGAGCTGCAGTTGCCAGAGCAGGTAGCGAGCGATTGGCCGCTGCCGCCAAAGCTACCGGCGTTGCAGAGTTTGGCGCCCACAAAGCCGTGCGTAGTACCGGTCAAGCAGGATTCCGAGGACTGGCCATACTTGCACACAGCGCCTTCGGGGCAGTAATAGCCGGCGTTGCAGGTCGAGACGCAAAGGTTTGAAGTTTGTCCAGTAGCATCGCCGTAGGTGCCAGCTGAGCATTTTTCAGCTTTCGCGGTTTTCGATCCTGTAGGGCACCAATGGCCTTTGTCGCACTCGCCAGTGCAAGTGTTCACCTTGTGGCCAATCGAGTTGGCGTCGTCAGTCGCGGTACGAGCCGGATTGTAAGCGTCGCCAATGACAAGAGGCGTCGCGCCTTCCAAGAACATTCCGGTTTCCGAACCGTATCTGCCGGCGGCGCAGCTCTTGCAGTGGGAAACGCCGACCGTATCAAGCTGCGAAGAGTCGGAGTAAAAACCGGTAGGGCAAGGCCTGCATACGGCAGCATCGGTGATGAGTGGTGCACTGTTGAACTGGCCCTTTTCACAGCCAGGCTTTTCGGTCACGAGCTTAGTAAGCGCAGAGGGGTAACCCTCGGTGTTCTCGGAGGAGAGCGCATGCCATGCTTCCCCCGTGTCAGGGCCTTGGTATGCAACCTCAAGTGTGGGAGCGCCGAAGGCGCCACAGGAGCCACAGAAGTAGTACATGCGGACCTTGACATAGTCATTGCCGGAGAGCGAAACCAAATTGGACTCTTTAAAATTGCCGTCGTTGAGAATACCACGGGCCGCGGTGGTGCCATCGTTGTCAACAACAGGCGAGGCGCCAAAGTCATTGACCCAGAGGACAGCGCCTTCGCGGTTTTTGACCTTGAATCGGTAGTCACCACCAGCAGTGACCTTGAGGTAACCATCAAGTATAACTGATGTTGTGGATGATGACCACGACGGGTTATCCCCAGGCCTCCAGGAAGTCTTGATGGCGAATCCGCCAGTTTCTGGGTCTGAAGGGTTCTCGTAAATGATTTTGGCTCCCGAGGATGTAGTTGGGATCTGCCATCCGCCTCCCTGACCGGGACACCTTTCGCATCCGGCCACGTCGTCAACTGTTGCGTGGGTCCAAGGTTCGGATGAGTCAGTCGGCCATGTGGCGATGTCGAGAGCGCTGTATGCAGAAGACCAGGACCCCGTGACAGGAGCACAGTTAAAACCCCGGGTGTTTAGACCCTGCTGTTCAGCAGCCGATACACCGCCCCCGATAAATCCGAGGAGCGTGGCCACCACGATGGTCGTTGGCCTCATTTTGGTGGGGATACGAAGGCTTTGAACGCCCCTTGGAACGCGAGGTTCAGAAAAAAAAGTAGGAGCAGGTGCGCGCAGCTGGCCTGTTCACGACCCAAAGCCCTTGGGAGCTGGATCCGGGAATCCGCGAGCTCTCGCCGATCCACAACACCCAAGCTTCTTTCTTCA
>Ga0138268_1681884_pt1 | contig 16068 bp, 28 predicted proteins | sample RNAICE20151125_FD_106934 | JGI IMG/M metagenome (GOLD analysis project Ga0138268, IMG submission 106934) | Metatranscriptomics of polar marine prokaryotic and eukaryotic communities from Arthur Harbor ice station, Antarctica -... | ecosystem: Environmental > Aquatic > Marine > Unclassified...
ATTCACTGTTTTATTTATTTTTGTTACTTAAAAAAGTTAATTTCTATAATTTAGATTTTGGAGAAAATATTGTGTCTGTAGGTTTATTAGGTAATAAAATAGGTATGACCCAGATTTTTGATGAATTTGGAAATATTATTCCTGTAACGATTCTAAAAATCGGTCCATGCGTTATTACACAAATTAAAACAATTTTAAATGATGGGTATAATGCAATTCAAATTGGTTATGAAAATGTCCCAAGTAAGTATTTAACCCAGCCACAATTAGGTCATTTACAAAAATCAAATATTCAACCTTTAAAATATTTAAAAGAATTTCGTGTTAATAACCCAGAAGATTTTAAAATTGGAGAAATTTTAAATGTTGATTCACTTTCTGTTAATCAATTAATTAATATAACAGGTAAAACAAACGGTAAAGGTTTTTCTGGTCTTCAAAAACGCTATAATTTTACAAGAGGTCCTATGACCCATGGATCAAAGAACCATAGAGCGCCTGGATCAATTGGTATGGGTACATCACCAGGCCGTGTGTTACCTGGTAAAAAAATGGCAGGACAGTTAGGAAATAAAATTACAAATATTAAAAAATTAAAAGTTATTCAAATAAATAGCAATGAAAATATCTTAATAGTAAAAGGCTCTGTTCCAGGAAAACCAGGGAATTTAATTACTATAAGTATATTTGAATAATACAATTTTTATTGTTAAATAAATGATTATAAATAAAAGATGACCGTTCAAAAATTTATTCAATATAATTCCTTAGATCTGGATGGACAAGTTTTAAATAATGAACACAAACTGGAATTAACAATACTTGAAAATTCTGGAAACTATTTGATTCATAAAGATATTTTAAGACACCAAATTTCTAAAAAGCAAGGGACAGTTTCAACAAAAACAAGAAGTGAGGTTCGTGGTGGTGGCCGTAAACCTTGGAAACAAAAAGGAACTGGTCGAGCACGTGCAGGATCAAATCGTTCCCCACTTTGGAAAGGTGGTGGAGTTATTTTTGGTCCTAAACCAAAAACGACTGTTCTTAAACTAAATAAAAAAGAACGAAAATTAGCCTTACAAACTTTATTGTATAATAAGCGGAACAATGTTTTAATAATTGATGGTTTAGAAGAATCAGTTACTAATCCTAAAACAAAAATTTTAGGTAACATTTTGAAAAAGTGTCGTGTCCAATTAGGTGAAAAAGTTTTATTAATTGTTTCAAAGAAAACAATTCCAATCAAACTATCTGTTCGAAATATAAAAAATGTAGAATTAATTTCTGCATCGAACTTAAATACATTAAGCTTATTAAGAGCGAAACAAATTTTATTAACACCATCAGCAATAAATGATATAAAGGAGACTTTCTGTGATTGATTCTTCATATTTTAACCGTAGTTGTGCAGATATTATCAAGTATCCTATCATTACTGATAAAGCTACAAGGCTTTTAGAAAACAATCAATATAGTTTTATTGTAAACCCATCATCAACTAAACCTACAATAAAAAATGCAATTGAATATTTATTTGACGTAAAAGTAATTAAAATAAACACTTGCCAGCTTCCAAAAAAGAAATAACGTGTAGGAAAATATATTGGTTGGAAATCACAGTACAAAAAAGCAATCGTAACTTTAGCAGAAGGAAACACGATAAGTTTATTCGCCGAAAATTAAAACTTTAACATACAAATTAATTAAGTTTATGAGTATTCGTTTTTATAAATCATATACACCAGCTACTCGTGGTAGAGCTATATCAGGCTTTTCAGAAATTACGAAAAGCAAACCCGAGAAAAGTTTGGTCCGGAAAAATCACCGTAAGAAAGGTAGAAATAACAGGGGAGTCATTACAATTCGCCATAGAGGTGGGGGCCATAAGAAACGTTATCGGTCAATTGATTTTCAACGAAAAAAATATTCTGTTGAAGCAATAATTGCCGCAATTGAATATGATCCAAATCGTAATGCTCTTATCGCATTAGTACATTACCAAGATGGTGAAAAACGCTATATACTACATCCAAATAACATGCAAGTTGGTGATAAAATTATTTCAGGATATGGAGCGCCATTAAAAGTTGGAAACAACTTACCTTTAGAAGAAATTCCGTTAGGGACTTCAATTCATAATATTGAATTAATTCCAAACAAAGGTGGGCAACTTGTACGTTGCGCAGGAACTTCGGCTAAAATTTTAGCCAAAGAAGGTAATTACATAACACTACGCTTACCCTCAAAAGAAATTCGTCTTATCCGTAAAGAGTGTTTCGCAACTATTGGTGAGCTTAGTAATAACGATGTTTTTTTAATAAGAAGTGGTAAAGCTGGCCGAACAAGGTGGTTAGGAAAACGCCCTACTGTTCGAGGATCTGTTATGAATCCTTGTGATCATCCTCATGGTGGTGGTGAAGGACGTGCGCCGATTGGGCGAAGCAGACCCTTAACACCGTGGGGAAAACCTGCATTAGGGATAAAAACACGAAAGAGGAAAAAAATTACTAATAAATATATTCTTCGTTCTCGGGTGTAGCTAATAATTTAAATAAACTAATAAAAATATTCTGAAATGCCAAGATCATTAAAAAAAGGACCTTTTATTGCGTACCATTTATTAAAAAAAATTGATAAATTAAATAGTAGCGATAAAAAAACTGTTATCACTACTTGGTCACGAAGTTCTACTATTTTACCGACCATGGTAGGACATACTATTGCTGTATATAATGGTAGAACCCATGTTCCAATTTTTATTTCTGATCAATTTGTTGGTCATAAATTAGGAGAATTTGTTTCTACTAGAACCTTTAAAACACATATTAAAACTGACAGAAAAAGTAAACGTTAGAAATAATTATGTATGGTAAAAAAAGTACTAGATCCAAAGTTTCAAGTCAAAACATTTACTATCCAATATAATAAAAAACTTTCAAAACGAGCAAAAGCAATTTTACAAAGTTTTAGACTAAAAGTTTATTATTATGTTATCGATGATATTTTATATTTGTTAAAATCAGATCCAGATGAGTCAGAATATTTAGTACAGATTTTTAATTCAACTGCTATTTTTCTCCAAAATAACTTTGGGGTAAATTTCTTTGATATTTATATATACGATATTCAAGTCAATAATATTCCAAAATTTAATCGATTTACGAATTATCAAAATGAATCGCTAAAAATTTCAAATAATATAATTATTAAATTAGCTTATCAAGTGAAACCAATTGAAAAACCTTTAGAAACAACTTGGTAGAAAAATTTTTATAAAACCTAAATAAACTAACTTATAATCTTCTGAAAAAATTATAAAGTAAGGTTTTAGCTAGATAATTATATTAAATTAAAAAACTATAAAACGAAGTTTAAAAAGAATAATTTATGGCAAATACTAAATCCGTAAAAGCTGTAGCAAAATATATAAGGATGTCTCCACATAAGGTTCGGCGAGTTTTAGATCAAATTAGAGGCCGGTCATATCAAGATGCTTTGATGATCCTGGAATTTTTACCTTATGATGCTGGTGGACCAGTTTGGCAAATAGTTCATTCAGCTGCAGCAAACGCGAAAAATAATTATGATCTAGATAAAAAGAAATTAATTATTGACCAAATATATGCAGATGAAGGTCCAAAATTAAAGCGGATTAGACCGCGGGCACAAGGTCGGGCATATCAAATTTTGAAGCCAACCTGCCATATTACAATTGTTGTAAAAGAGATAAACTACTAACTTTATAAACACTATTTAATTAAGAGGATTATTTCGGTGGGACAAAAAACACATCCATTAGGATTTCGGTTAGGTATTACACAAGAACACAAATCAGTTTGGTATGCAAATTATAATGGGTATGCAGATTTATTAAAAGAAGATGAGCAAATTAGAAGCTATCTTAACACTTTAACTAGAACAGCTAGTATTTCTGATGTTAAAATTAATCGTAATGGCTTAGGAGATCAAATTCAATTAAATATTGAAACAGGACGGCCAGGTGCATTAGTAGGAGAAAATGGGTTAGGGCTAGCAAGTTTATTAAAAAACATTAAAAAGTTTTTACCTTCTAACCGTCAAATTTCTATTAATATTATTGAAATTAAGAAGATTAATTTAAACGCTTCATTAATCGGTGATTTAGTTGTTAAACAATTGGAAGAACGTGTTGCTTTTAGAAGAGCAATCCGGGAAGCTCTTCAAGTAGCTCAAGAAGATAATGTTAACGGTATCAAAATTCAAGTTTCAGGTCGTTTAAATGGTGCTGAAATGGCACGAACTGAATGGATAAGAGAAGGCCGTGTACCATTACAAACATTAAGAGCAGATATTGATTACTGTACAAAAGAAGCTAATACAATTTATGGAGTTTTAGGTGTTAAAGTCTGGCTGTTTAAAAATGAAATATTAGTAAAATAGCTCAAATGTCTATTTATAAATTTAATTTATTATGTTATTAAGTCCGAAACGAACAAAATATAGAAAGCACCACCGTGGACGAATGCGTGGAAAAGCGACGAGTGGTAACAAAGTATGTTTTGGTAATTATGGTTTACAAGCGTTAGAACCTACATGGATTACCTCTAGACAAATTGAAGCAGCACGTAGAACTATTACTCGTTATACGAAACGTGGGGCTTCTTTATGGATCCGTATTTTCCCTGATAAATCTGTGACAGCACGTGCTGCAGAATCTCGAATGGGGTCTGGTAAAGGTACGGTGGATTATTGGGTTGCTGTTGTTAAGCCAGGAACTATATTATTTGAAATTGCTTCAGTTCCTGAAGACGTTGCCCGTAGAGCTTTTGATCTGGCAGCATATAAATTACCAATAAAAACAAAATTTATTGTTAGAACAGGAATTAAATAAATTATGAGTTTTCCTCAATTTAATGACATTAAATTATTTTCAAATATTGAAATATCTAAACATATTATCCAAGCAGAAAAAGATTTGTTTGATTTAAAATTTAGAAAAGCAACCCGTCAACCTTTCAAATCACATGAAATTAAATACGCTAAGCGTAAATTAGCTCAATTAAAAACGCTTTTGAGTCAACGCTTAGATAAATTAGAAAAAACTAATGTGAATACAATTGGCCATTTAATTGAAAAACAGGATTATTTAAACGTAAAATCTTAAAATTACTCGATTAAATAGATTAATTAAAAAGGAGTTGAAATGCCCGTAAAAGAGAAAATTGGGATTGTGGTGAGTGACAAAATGCAAAAAACAGTTGTTGTGAAAAGTGAAAGCCGATTTTCACACCCTATATATTCGAAAATTGTGGTAAAAACAAAAAAATATTTGGTTCATGACGAGTTAGATGAATGTAATGTTGGCGATCAAGTTTTAATAAGAGAAAGTCGGCCTTTAAGCAAAAAAAAACGTTGGAAATTAACGAAAATAATTTCAAAATCGTCTTTAATTAATTAGAATTTAAATTTTATGATCTACCCACAGACTATGTTAACCGTAGCTGATAATACTGGGGCTCGAAAAATTATGTGTATTCGAGTTTTAGGTGGAAATCGAAAATATGCAAAAGTCGGTGATTCTATTATCGGAGTAGTTAAAGAGGCTATTCCAAATATGCCTATCAAAAAATCTGATATTGTAAAAGCTATCATAGTAAGAACTGCTAAATCTATTCGTCGTCAGGATGGTATGTATATTTCTTTTGATGATAATGCAGTCGTTATTGTTAATGTGGATAATAATCCACGTGGAACGCGAGTTTTTGGACCTTTTGCAAGAGAAATTAGGGATAAAAACTTTTCTAAAATTGTTTCGTTAGCGCCCGAGGTTTTATAAATGATTAAAAACAAAAAAATACACGTCAAAATTGGAGACAATGTTAAAATTATATCAGGATTTGATAAAAATAAGATAGGTGAAGTCATTAAGATTTACCGCAATTCCGGTAAAATTCTTGTAAAAGGAATTAATTTTAAATTTAAACATATCAAACCAAATACAGATAATGAAAATGGAGAAATTAAACAAATTGAAGCTCCAATTCATCATTCAAATGTGAAATTAAATGTAATAGATTTGTAAAATAATATGACTAATCAAAATTCATTTGAAGAAATCGTTGAAATTCATAGTTTACTTGAAGATATTAAATATGAATATACGCATGGGATAAAACAAGTTTTACAAAAAAATGACCCAGATCTTTTCAAAAATGTTCACACTATTCCGAAATTAAAAAAAATTCAAATTAACCGTGGTTTAGGGTTAGCAGCACAAAATAAAAATATTTTGAAAAAAAGTATTGAAGAATTCCAAGTAATTACAGGTCAAAAACCTATAATCACAAAATCAAAAAACGCCATCGCAACTTTTAAAATTCGCGAAGATATGGAGCTAGGATTAACAGTAACGTTAAGAAATGAAAAAATGTATTCATTTTTGACAAAACTTATATTTTTTACATTTGCCCAAATCCGTGATTTTCGAGGTTTGTCAGTAAGAAGTTTTGATAAAGCAGGAAACTATACTTTAGGGTTAAAAGAACAATTAATTTTTCCAGAAATTAATTATGAAGATGTAGACCAAGTACAAGGTTGTACTATCAGTTTAGTATTTTCATCAGCCAACCGAAAAACACGTGCTCAAACATTTCATAGAATTTTAAATAGTTTAATTCTTTTAAAATTATTAAGATTTCCTTTAAATGATTGTGGTTATTATGAAAAGTATTCTTCTTTAGAAGAAATTAACCAAACATGGGATAAAAAAAAGCATTTACGTCGTAAACGATGGTCGCAAGAATAAAAACTAATTAAACACAGGAGACAATTTTGGTAACAGATACTATTGCAGATATGTTAACTCGTATTCGAAATGCGAATATGGTTAAACATCAGATCGTTACAATTCCCGCCACAAAAATGTCAAAGGCAATAGCTTTAATTCTAAAAGAAGAAGGATTTATTGAAAACTTTGAAATATACACTGAAAAATCGTATCCTTATTTATTATTATCTTTAAAATATAAGGGAAAATCTCGTGAACCTGTTATTTGTAAGCTTGAGCGAATAAGTAAACCTGGTTTACGCGTTTATGTAAATTCAAAACAACTCCCAACAGTTTTAAGTAATTTAGGAATTGCTATTATATCAACCTCAAAAGGTGTAATGACAAATTTTAAAGCGAAAGAACTAAAAGTTGGTGGTGAAATTTTATGTTATATTTGGTAATTGGAGTAACTGGAACATATGTCACGTATAGGAAAATTACCAATTAAAATACCTTCAGATGTCGATATTACTTGTAATGGACTTAATATTACTGTTAAAGGTAAATATGGGACCTTACAAAATACAATTCCTGAAATCTTAGGAATAGAACAAAATGATGGAATTTTAGTTGTCATGTTAAAAAATAAAACACGTAATGGAAATGCCTTACATGGTTTGCACCGTACATTAATAAATAATATGATTATTGGTGTTTCGGAACAATTTGAAGTAATTTTAAAACTAACAGGAGTTGGGTATAGAGCAAATGTGCAAGGACAAGTAATCGTATTAAATTTAGGTTATAGTCACACAGTTGATTTACCTATTCCTGATAAACTTACTATTGAGGTAAAACAAAATACGACTATTCATTTAAAATCACATGATAAAGAACAGCTAGGTTTATTTGCAGCGCAAGTAAGATCATGGAGACCACCAGAGCCTTACAAAGGTAAAGGAATCAGTTATGAGGGTGAGATTATCCAACGTAAAGCTGGTAAATCAGGTAAAACATAAAAAATTCTATTAATATACTAATTAAAAATTTATTTTAATTATGAAATTTCCAAAACGAGTTTTGTTAAAACTCAAAAAATAAAAATAAGAAATTAAAACCCCAAAAATTTAAAACGTTAAAGCGTGAAAGCTTACGAGGGTTAGTAAAAGGAACAATTGACCGGCCAAGGCTCTCAGTTTATCGCTCCAATGAAAATATTTATGCGCAAATTATTGATGATACCACAGCTACAACTCTTGTTTCCTGTTCAACTTTAGACCGTAATATTAAAGTTTATACTAAAAATGGTCGAACGTGTGATGCTTCTAGGTTATTAGGTGAAAAATTAGCTGAACTTAGTATAAAGAAAAATATAACTAAAATTGTATTTGATAGAGGAATGTATTTTTACCATGGACGAGTTAAAGCATTGGCAGATGGTGCTAGAACTGGTGGTCTTCAATTTTAGTAACCTATTAAGATTAGAATAAAAAGGTTAATAATTTTTATGAATACAGATTTACAACAAGTGAACAAAGTGAAAAAAAAAATGCGGCGCAATGATAATCGTAATGAGACAAAATTTACTGAACGACTGATTAAAATTAGCCGTGTATCTAAAGTAACTAAAGGTGGTAAAAAATTAAGCTTCCGTGCAATCGTAGTAATTGGTGACGAAAAAGGTCAAGTAGGTGTTGGCGTAGCGAAAGCAGATGATGTTGTTAATGCTTTTAAAAAAGCAAAAGCGGATGGGCGAAAAAATTTAATTAAAATTCCAATTACAAAAGCATTAAGTATTCCTCACAGAGTGAAAGGAAATTTTGGAGCTTGTAATATCATCATGCGCCCTTCCATTGAAGGTTCTGGTGTAATTGCAGGAGGCTCTGTTCGGACGGTTTTAGAAGTTGCTGGAATTAAAAATGTTATTGCAAAACAATTGGGATCAAGTAATCTTTTAAATAATGCTCGAGCTGCCATTTGTGCTTTAAGTAATTTAACTACAAAGTCACAAGTTGCAAAAAAACGCGACCTTGATCTAAATTAAGATCTTATTTAAGAAATATTAAAATATGATTAAACAAAATAATGATAAAAATATTTTATTAACTCGTCTTTTATTAAGCTTAAGCATATTAGTTTTTATTCGAGTCGGGACTTTTTTACCCGTTCCAGGTATTAACCATGGTCATTTAGCGTTTTATTTAGAACGCCATTCGATGACAAAGAGTTTAGTAAGTACATTTGCAGGTAATAATACATTCGTTATAGGATTATTTACTTTAAATATATTCCCTTACATTAATGCGTCAATATTAATGCAAGTTTTAATTAGTGTTTTTCCAAACCTTTCAAAACTACAAAAAGAAGGTGGGGCAGAAGGTCGAAGAACAATCACTAAATTAACTCGTTTAGTAACTTTAGGGTGGGCTTTAATTCAAAGTTTTAGTATTGCTTTTTATTTAAAACGCGCTTTATTTGATTGGAATTTATATTTAGCAATAGAGATTATAATCTGGTTGACAACAGGAGCAATGATAGTATTGTGGCTCAGTGAAATTATTACAGAATATGGGCTTGGTAATGGTGCTTCATTATTAATTTATACAAATATTGTTTCAAACTTACCAAATTTCACCAAAACTTTATTTGTTAGAGCTGACAATGATATTTCTGTTTTTTCTTGGGTACTTATTATTAGTATATTTTTTATTGCAATTTCTGGGATTGTTTTGTTACAAGAAGGTATGAGAATTATACCTTTAATTTCTTCAAGGCAATTAAATCAGCCAGCACGACGTTCGGTGTCTCCACTCACCGAAATTAAAAATAATTATATTCCATTACGTTTTAATCAAGCTGGCGTTATGCCTATTATATTAACAACGGCAGTCTTAGTAGTTCCAAACTATATAAGTAATTTAGGGTTATTGCCGATTATAACACTTCCTATGTTTATAAAATCCTCAAAATTCATTTATTGGATTATCTATTTTACTTTGATTCTATTATTTAGTTCATTTTATTCAACAATTGTTTTAAACCCTAAAGATATTTCAAAAGAATTACAAAAAATGGCTGTTTCAATTCCAGGTATAAGACCGGGTGTCGAAACAACATTTTATCTAAAAAAAGTAATGGAACGTGTGACATATTTAGGAGCTATTATGTTATCAATTCTTGCAACTTTACCTAATGTAATAGAAGCTATTTTACCTGGCTCAAACTTTAATGGTTTAGGTACAACATCTTTTTTAATTTTGGTAGGAGTAATTCTTGATTTATCAAGAGAAATTAGAAGTATTATTCTTTCTAATATTTATAATGATATGTTTAATTAAAACTGTTCTAAACCTTAATTAATTATTTTAAAAACAAAATGAAAGTTCGTCCTTCAGTAAAGAAAATTTGCAATAAATGCCGTATTATTAAACGTCATGGGAAAGTTATGGTAATTTGTCCTAATTTAAAACATAAACAACGACAAGGTTAAAAATTTCAAGGAGTTAATAAAGTGGTAAGATTCGTCGGAGTTGATTTACCAAGAGATAAAAAAGTAGCTTATGCACTGGCATATATTCATGGAATTGGTATTAATACTGGAAAAGAAATTGTTAAATTAGCTAATATTAGTTCAGAAATAAGAACTAATGATTTAACAACAGAACAAACAGTCGCTTTGCGAAAAGTTTTAGAAGATAGTAATCTAAAATTAGAAGGTGATTTACGCAGATTTAATGGTTTAAATATTAAACGATTAAATGAAATTAATTGTCATCGAGGAAAACGACACCGGACTAGTTTACCTGTTAGAGGTCAACGAACTAGAACAAATGCTCGGTCGAGACGGGGTACGAAAAAAACAGTAACAGGTCGTAAGAAGTAATTGAATTTCTAATAAATAATGAAAATTTATATCTAATATGGCACAAAAAATTCGAAAAAATAATACTAAGAAAGATAAAAATAATTTAGTTACTGGTGTTGTTCATATCCAATCTACATTCAATAATACTATTATCACAATTACAAATTTGGTAGGTGATACAATTTCGTGGGCTTCAGCTGGGAGTTCTGGGTTTAAAGGGGCACGTAAAGGTACACCTTTTGCAGCTCAAACAGCAGCTGAAAAAGCTGCTCTAGATGCCTTGAATACTGGAATGAAAAATGTTGAAATATTAGTAAAAGGTCAAGGATCAGGTCGCGAAACAGCCATAAGAGCGATCGAAGGTGCTGGTTTTGAAATTCTCTCTATTCATGATATTACTCCGGTACCACACAATGGATGTCGACCACCAAAACGACGTAGAGTTTAAGATATACTTTTAATAATTCTATAATGAATTTAAACTGCAATTATGAATAATTTATATATTAAATGTCTAAAATCCGAAAAAATTGAATCAGGATCGATGTACGGACAATTTTTAATAAATTCTTTACAATCAGGTCAAGGCATTACGGTAGGTAATTTATTACGTCGCGTTTTACTAAATGATTTAAGTGGAACAGCAATTACAGCGATCAGGATTGCAGGTGTTCGCGATGAATTCTCTCTTATAACAGGAGTTCGGGAAGATATTTTGGAAATTATACTTAATTTAAAGGGTATCATTTTTACAAATACTACGAAAAATATTTCTTTTGGGCGGTTAAAAATTAAAGGACCAGCTGTTGTTACAGCAAATTCTATACAGCTTCCATCAAATATTACTATCGTAAACCCTAACCATTATATTGCTACAGTTTCAAGTTCTAATTTTCTTGAAATTGAATTCAAATTTGAACATGGTGTTGGGTATAAATTAGCAGCACAAACTTTTTCTGATGACTCTGAAGATTTTTTAGAAATTGATGCTATTTTTATACCAATTCAAAAAGTAGATTTTAAAATTGAAAATGTATATAATGACTCTAATAAAATTACAGAACGTTTATTTATCGATATTTGGACAAATGGAAGTATTTCACCAGAAGAAGCCATATCTTCAGCTTCAAAATTTGTGATTGAATTACTTGATTCCATTATGGAAAATAAGTTCCCACAAAAACTTGACAAATCTGAAAATATTAATAAATTAACTAGTATAAACCCACATATAAACATTGCAATTGAAGAACTACAATTATCTGTTCGTGCTTACAACTGTTTGAAACGAGCTCAAATAGATACTATAGGAGATTTGTTAGAATATTCACCTGAAAAGCTTCAGGAGCTTAAAAATTTTGGGCGAAAATCTGCGGATGAAGTTTTCACAACTCTTAAAACTAAATTAGGAATAATACTAAAATAAAACAAAAATATCACTTAAAAAAGAGGAGTTTCAGGGTGAACAACAAAACATTTCTTTCATCAGATAAAAATCAACAACGAAAATGGTATGTAATTGATTGCGAAGGGAAAGGTTTAGGCCGGACCAGCTCAATTGTTACTGGTATATTACAAGGTAAACATAAATTATGGTATGACCCATCAGGCGACATGGGTGATTGTGTTATATTAGTTAATGCAATGGATCTTACATTAGGTAATAGTGAAGGACGTACGTACGTATTTAGTCCTGGGCGTCCTGGTGGTTCATTATCATTTAAAAAAATGTCTGAAGATTTTCCAGATCGAGTAATTGAAACATGTATTAAAAATATGATGGGGGAAGGGGCGGCAAAACGTGCTTTACCAAAACGGTTAAAAATTTATACAACGCCAGACCATCCTCATGGCGCGCAAAACCCAATTTCTTTAAACAATAAAGAAGAAATTAAAATTCATGAGATAATAACAGGTGATGGAACATAATTTGGTAAACTTTTATGATAAAACGGTAAGGAGACCAAAATGAACTTTAACACAGAATCTGTTTTTCAAAAAAATAAGATTGGGTTAGGAAGAAGAAAAGAAGCTGTCGCAAGAGTATCCTTTACGCCTGGTAATGGGAATTTGATTATTAATAAAATTCCAGGGGAAAAATATTTACACTATAATACCAACCATTTGGATCTGATTTGGGCTCCTCTTAAAACACTAAATTTAGAAACGCAATTTGATGTTGTTGTTTTAGTAAATGGCGGTGGTTTAAAAGGACAAACAGATGCTATTCAACTAGGAGTTGCTAGACTTATTTGTAAAATGGATTTCCAAAATCGCCAAATACTAAAACCACTAGGGTTTTTAACTCGTGATGCTCGAATTAAAGAACGTAAAAAGTACGGTTTACGAAAAGCAAGAAAAGCACCACAATTTTCAAAACGTTAATCAGTTTAAAATATGCCAAAGTCAGAAATACATCCCGAATGGTTTGCCGAATCAGTTGTTTATTGTGACGGTAAACCTCTGTGTACATTAGGTTCAACGAAAAAAGAATTGCAAGTCGATATTTGGCTAGCAAACCATCCATTTTATAGTAATTCCCAAACATTAATCGATAGTGAGGGTCGTGTTGAGCGGTTTATGAAAAAATACGGTTTAAATTCACCAGTATGATAACTTTATTTATTTATTAATTTCCCATAATATGCCGACTATTCAACAACTAATCCGTTCAAACCGGACACAAATTAAGAAAAAAACAAAATCACCAGCTTTAGTAAACTGCCCTCAACGACGGGGCGTTTGCACGAGGGTTTATACAACAACACCTAAGAAACCGAATTCAGCTATTCGAAAAGTTGCTCGAGTACGGTTGACTTCGGGCTTTGAAGTTACAGCATATATCCCAGGAATTGGACATAATTTACAAGAACATTCTGTGGTTTTAATTCGCGGCGGACGAGTTAAAGATTTACCAGGTGTTCGGTATCACATTATCAGAGGAACCTTAGATAGCGGGGGCGTTAAAGTTCGGACTCAAGGCCGTTCTAAGTATGGGGTGAAAAAACCAAAAAAAGATAAATAAAAGCTTAAATTTATAAAATATTTTCTAAAATTATATTATGTCTCGTCGAAATATATCAAAAAAACGTTTTCCTGAACCCGATTGTACATATAATAGTTACCTTGTAAGTTTGCTAATTAGTAGAATTTTAAAATCAGGTAAGAAAAATTTAGCTCAAAACATCGTTAATAATGCTTTTAGTATTATCAAAGCAAAAACAAATGAAGACCCATTAATAATTTTTGAAAAAGCTATTCGAAATGCAAGTCCTATAGTGGAAGTAAAAGCAAGAAGAATTGGTGGGTCTACATACCAAGTTCCAATTGAAGTTAGTGGATTTCGAGCTACAAATTTAGCATTACGATGGTTAATATCATACTCACGACAACGCGTAGGGCGAAGTATGTCAATTAAGTTAGCTAATGAAATTATCGATACAGCAAATGATATAGGTAATACAATTAAAAAAAAAGAAGAGACACATAAAATGGCCAATGCTAATAAAGCATTTGCACATTTCCGTTATTAATTGACACTTACAATTCTCGCTAAAAGCTTTAAACATATATTAGAATACCAAAATTTAATTTAAAAGGAATTTAAAATGGCACGTGAAAAATTTGAACGTAATAAACCACATGTTAATATTGGTACAATTGGACATGTTGATCATGGAAAAACTACTTTAACTGCAGCTATTACTGCAACATTAGCGCTAGACGGTGTTAGCGTTGCGAAAGCTTATTCTGAAATTGATGGCGCCCCAGAAGAGCAGGCCCGTGGTATTACGATTAACACAGCTCATGTTGAATACGAAACGGAAAACCGCCATTATGCGCACGTTGATTGTCCTGGTCATGCTGATTATGTAAAGAATATGATTACAGGTGCTGCTCAAATGGATGGTGCTATTCTAGTAGTATCTGCTGCTGATGGCCCAATGCCCCAAACACGTGAGCATATTTTATTATCAAAACAAGTAGGTGTTCCTGATATCGTAGTTTTCCTGAACAAAGAAGACCAAGTTGATGATGAAGAATTATTAGAATTAGTTGAATTAGAAGTACGAGAACTATTATCGGCTTATGATTTTCCTGGCGATGATATTCCAATTTGTCCAGGGTCAGCATTACAAGCAATAGAAGCCATTTCAGCAAATCCTGAAATCAAACGAGGCGGAAACCCATGGGTAGACAAAATCTATGCATTAATGGATGCTGTTGATGAATATATTCCAACTCCGGTACGCGACGTTGAAAAAACTTTTTTAATGGCTATTGAAGATGTTTTCTCTATCACAGGTAGAGGAACAGTAGCTACTGGCCGTATTGAAAGAGGTGTTATCAAGGTGGGTGACGATGTTGAAATTGTTGGTATTTCAGATACAACAGTAACGACAATTACCGGCATTGAAATGTTCCAAAAAACATTAGATGAAGGGTTTGCAGGTGATAATGTTGGTATTTTATTACGTGGTGTTGACCGTGAGAATATTGAACGTGGTATGGTATTATCACAACCAGGTAGTATAACACCCCATACACAATTTGAGTCAGAAGTATATATTCTAACAAAAGATGAAGGGGGTCGACATACACCATTCTTTACTGGTTACCGTCCTCAATTTTATGTACGTACAACTGATGTTACAGGCTCAATTACCCAATTTACTGCGGATAATGGTGATATTGTTGAAATGGTAATGCCAGGAGATCGTATTAAAATGACAGCTGAATTAATTTATCCTGTTGCTATTGAAGAAGGAATGCGTTTTGCTATTCGTGAAGGTGGTCGTACTGTTGGTGCAGGTGTTGTTTCTAAAATTGTTAAGTAATTATAAATTTTACAAAACTGAAAATTAATGAAAAAATTCGTGTAAGATTAGAATCTTTTAATCACCATCTTTTGACATTGTCTTGTCAAAAAATTAATGGTATTATACAAACATATAATATCGATAATTATAGTATGGTTCCATTACCAACAGATAAACGTATCTACTGTGTTTTGCGCTCACCTCACGTAGATAAAGATTCAAGAGAACATTTTGAAATACGTGTTCATAAACGCATTATCGATATTTCATATGGTCCAGAAATAGATATCTTTGATTTATTGTCTAAATCAGATTTACCACCTGGGGTCTTATATCAAATATGTTTACCGTAAGCAAATGTATAATCGTTAAAATATAAATTAGTTATATAGTCAAAAATTTAAAATAATAAGTTTATATTAATACTCTAAACTTATTATTTTAAACCCTATTTAAAACATAATAAAAAAAAATTGACCTTATAGTCTGCACAAATTAAATTTGAAAAGTTTTTATATTTAAAAAAAATGATTATAGCTTTTATTTCCTAAAATGGGGACAGAGGGACTTGAACCCTCACGCACTATCACTAGGCAACAGATTTTAAGTCTGTCGTGTCTACCAATTTCACCACG
>Ga0138268_1605301_pt1 | contig 15949 bp, 29 predicted proteins | sample RNAICE20151125_FD_106934 | JGI IMG/M metagenome (GOLD analysis project Ga0138268, IMG submission 106934) | Metatranscriptomics of polar marine prokaryotic and eukaryotic communities from Arthur Harbor ice station, Antarctica -... | ecosystem: Environmental > Aquatic > Marine > Unclassified...
AAATAATGTATTTTTAATCTTAGTAGAACTAAGAGTAGTTGTTTTAACTATTATATATTTATATTTGGAGAAATAAATTGTGTCTTTAGGTTTATTAGGTAACAAAATTGGAATGACCCAAATATTTGATGAATCAGGAAATATTATCCCAGTTACAATTTTAAAAGTTGGACCTTGTGTGATTACACAAATTAAAACCACTTTGAAAGATGGGTATAATGCGATTCAAGTTGGGTATGGTAATGTAGGAACAAAATATTTAACTCAACCGCAGTTAGGTCATTTACAAAAATCAAATATTCAACCTTTAAAATATTTAAAAGAATTTCGTGTAAATGATCCAAGTGAATTTAATATTGGACAAGTTCTAAATGTAGATTCATTTGATGTAGGTCAATTAATTAATATTACGGGGAAAAGTATTGGTAAAGGTTTTTCAGGCCTTCAAAAACGTTATAATTTTACACGAGGTCCAATGACCCATGGTTCAAAAAATCATAGAGCTCCAGGATCTATTGGAATGGGTACATCACCAGGACGTGTATTACCAGGTAAAAAAATGGCCGGTCAACTTGGTAATAAAACTAAGAATATTAGAAAATTAAAAGTTGTTCAAGTAAATAGTAATGAGAACATCTTGGTAGTTAAAGGCGCTGTTCCAGGAAAACCGGGAAATTTACTTAGTATTGTTCCTTCAAAATAATGAACAAAAAATTATTATTAAATAAATGGATGTTAGGAAAAGTATTACATGACTACTAAAAGACAAGTACAAATACAGTACTCCTTTTCTTTGGATTACTCAAATAGACAAGTTTTAACTTTAAATAATACTAAGGAATATCAACTTGACTTTAAGATATCAGACAATTATCTAGTTCATAGAGATATTTTAAGACAACAACTTTCTCATAAGCAAGGAACATCTTCAACAAAAACTCGAAGTGAAGTAAGGGGTGGTGGTAAGAAACCTTGGCGTCAAAAAGGAACTGGTCGCGCCCGTGCTGGTTCAAACCGTTCTCCTTTATGGAGAGGTGGTGGTGTTATCTTTGGTCCAAAACCAAAAACAACTAATTTGAAATTAAATAAAAAAGAACGTAGGTTAGCTTTACAGACTATGCTTTATAATAAAACTAAAGCCGGTCGTATTAAAATAATGCATGATTTAGAATCATTTATTACTGAACCTAAAACGAAAGCTTTTTCTGACTTTTCTAAAACATGTTCTTTAAATTTGAACAAAAAAATTTTACTAATTGTTTCTAAAAAAGCAATTCCTTTAAAGTTATCAATTCAAAATTTTAAAAATGTTGAATTAATTTATGCATCAAACTTAAATACATTAAGTTTATTAAAAGCAAAAACAATTATAGTAAGTCCATCGGCAATTAAAGATATACAGGAGATTTATTGTGAGTAGTTCTGATGTTATATATGACGCTAGTCTTATAGATGTTGTAAAATATCCAATTATTACTGATAAAGCTACAAGACTTTTAGCTAATAATCAGTACAGTTTTATTGTGAATCCTAAATATGATAAACCAACAATTAAAGCTGCAATTGAGTCTTTATTCAATGTTAAAGTTATAAAAATTACTACGGCTCATTTACCTAGAAAGAAAAAAAGAATAGGTCAATATGTCGGTTGGAAATCAAAATATAAAAAAGCAATTGTAACGTTATTAGACGGCGATACAATAAATTTATTTGCAGAAGAAAATTAACAATTATATAAATTTACCAAGTTTATGAGTATTCGTCTTTACAAATCCTATACACCGGGTACAAGAAATAGAGCTCTTTCATCTTTTTCAGAAATTACAAAGGATAAACCGGAAAAAACATTAATAAGAAAAAATCACCAAAATAAAGGTCGAAATAATAGAGGAGTCATTACTATTAGACATCGAGGTGGTGGTCATAAAAAACGTTATAGATTAATTGATTTTCGCCGTAACAAAGATAAAATAATCGCTACAGTTCATTCTATTGAATATGACCCTAATCGAAATGCTAGGATTGCATTACTTTATTATAAAGACGGCGAAAAACGGTATATCTTACATCCAAATAATTTAAATGTGGGCGATACAGTTAGTTCTGGAGAAAAGGTATCGTTAAGTATAGGGAACGCATTACCGTTATATAAAATTCCTTTAGGAACTTCAGTTCATAATATTGAATTAATCCCAAATCGTGGTGGACAAATCGTTCGTGCAGCTGGAACTTCAGCTAAAATTTTAGCAACAGAAGGAAACTACGTTACGTTAAGATTGCCATCAAAAGAAATTCGATTAATTCGAAAAGAATGTCGAGCAACAATTGGTGAACTAAGTAATGACGATGCATTCTTAGTACAAAGTGGTAAAGCTGGTCGAACGCGTTGGTTAGGTATACGGCCAACTGTTCGTGGTTCAGTTATGAACCCATGTGATCACCCACATGGTGGAGGAGAAGGTAGAGCCCCCATTGGTCGTAGTCGACCATTGACCCCATGGGGAAAACCTGCACTAGGTAAAAAAACGCGGAAAACTAAAAAACTTAGCGATGCTTATATTCTTCGCCGACGTTCATAATGAATCTATAAGAAATTAAAATATTTATTAATAACATTATCAAAAATGTCAAGATCATTAAAAAAAGGACCCTTTGTTGCATACCATTTATTAAAAAAGATTAATAAAATGAATGCCAATGGGAAAAAAGATGTAATTAAAACCTGGTCCCGTAGTTCTACAATATTACCTAACATGATTGGATTTACAATTGCTGTTTACAATGGGAAACAACATATACCTGTTTTTATTTCTGATCAATTTGTTGGACATAAATTAGGAGAATTTGTTTCTACCCGAACGTTTAAATCACACATTAAAGCGGATAAAAAAACGAAACGTTAAAAGGAATAATTAAATATGGAAAGATTGGAATTAACATTAAATTTTCCGAAAACTTTTCAAGTGAAGACTTTTAATGTTAAATCTGAAAAAAAATTATCACCACTTGCAAAACTAATTTTAAAAGGTATTGAATTTAAACATTTTTATTATGTCCGGGATGACATTTCGTATCTATTAAAATCAAATGTTATTGAGCGAGATTTTCTTTTACAGGCTTTAGATTCAATAGTTATTTCTCTGCAAAATAATTTATGTATAAATTTCTTCGATATGTGGGTTTATGAAGTTTACGTAAATAAAATTCCAAATTTTAATAAATTTATGAATCAAAATCAACAAAATTTAGAACCTTGCGAGTACATAACAATTAAATTAGCGTACAGTGTCAACTTATCGAATGAAAAAAAATAATACATAGTAACTAACAGTTTTGTAATTTAGTTGTTTCATTATTGTTCAGAAACTTGAAATATATGTAAAAACATGAAGGAAAATATATTATGCCTAGTAGTCAATCAGTTAAAGCAACAGCAAAATATGTACGAATATCACCACATAAAGTAAGACAGGTGTTAGACCAAATTCGTGGGCGTTCTTATCAAGAAGCATTGATGATATTAGAATTTTTACCTTATGATGCTGGTTCTCCTATTTGGCAAGTTGTACATTCTGTAGCTGCAAATGCTAAAAATAATTATAATTTAGATAAAAAGAAATTAATTATTTCAGAAATATTCGCAAATGAAGGCCCTAAATTGAAACGTATTCGACCACGTGCTCAAGGTCGAGCTTTTAAAATTTTAAAGCCAACATGTCATATTACTGTTGTTATGAAATCGAGTGTTTAATTAAATTATAAGTAAGGAAATTTTATTAATGGGTCAAAAGACACATCCTTTAGGATATAGGCTAGGTATCACGCAAGAACATCAATCTGTATGGTGTACAAATTGGACTTTATATGCAACTTTATTGACAGAAGATGACGCTATTCGAACGTATATCAAGAAATTTACCCATACAAAAGGTAGTATTTCAGCGATTAAAATTAATCGAAATGGGTTAGGTGATCAAATTGAAGTAACAATAGAAACGGGTCGACCAGGAATGTTGGTTGGAGAAGATGGTTTAGGAATCAAAACTCTAAAAGAGAATCTTAAAAATAAAATTTTGTCAAGTAATCGACAGTTAACGATTAATGTCAAAGAAGTTGAGAATCTTAGTACAAATGCTCCTCTTATTGCTGAATTAGTTGCTCAGCAAATTGAAGACCGAGTTCCGTTTAGGCGTGCAGTCCGTGAAGCACTACAATGTATGCAAGATGATAAAGTAAATGGTATTAAAGTTCAAGTATCTGGTCGTTTAAATGGTGCAGAAATAGCAAGACGTGAATGGGCTAGAGACGGACGAGTTCCTTTACAAACATTAAGAGCTGATATTGATTATGCTACAAATGAAGCAAATACAATTTATGGCATTATTGGTGTTAAAGTATGGGTATTCAAAAGTGAGATTTTAAAAAAATAAGCTGAGCTAGTTACGTCAGTAAAAAATATAATACATTCAATTAATATCATTTATTATGTTAAGTCCAAAAAGAACTAAATATAGAAAATATCACCGTGGACGAATGCGTGGGAAAGCAACACGCGGAAATGAAATTTCATTTGGTAAATATGCTTTACAAGCTTTAGAACCAAGCTGGATTACATCGCGTCAAATTGAGGCAACTCGACGAACAGTTACACGTTATACAAAACGGGGAGCTTCATTGTGGATTAGAATCTTCCCTGATAAAACAGTAACAGCTCGTGCAGCAGAATCACGTATGGGATCAGGAAAAGGTGCTGTGGATTATTGGGTTGCAACAGTAAAACCTGGAACAATTTTATTCGAAATTGGTTCTGTTCCTGAAGAAGTAGCACGTGCCGCTTTCAAATTAGCTGCTTACAAATTACCAATAAAAACAAAATTTATTATTAGAAACGATATTTAAAAAAAATATGAGTCTGCCTCACTATAACGATACCAAAGAATTTAATAATACAGAACTCTGTGAACAAATTGTTAAAACAGAGAAAGAATTATTTAATTTACGATTCAAAAAGGCTACCCGTCAACCTTTTAAACCACATGAAATTAAAATTGTTAAACGTAAAATTGCACAATTAAAGACACGTTTAACAACACGATTAGACAAATAAGCTCTCTAAGTTATAAAATAAATAATTTCATAGTCCCAAAAATTAAAGTAATTTTACATATATCTAAAAACAGAAATTTTTAAGGAGTGATAAATGCCTGTAAAAGAAAAAATTGGTATCATTGTTAGCAATAAAATGCAAAAAACTGTTGTAGTAAAAGTTGAAAGTAGATATTCACACCCAATTTACTCAAAGACAATGATAAAAACACGGAAATATTTAGCTCATGATGATTTAGGCGAATGTAATATAGGTGATCAAGTTTTAGTTGAAGAATGTAGACCACTTAGTAAAAGAAAACGTTGGATAGTAGCTAAAATTCTTTCAAAATCATCTTTAATTACTTAAGACATAACTTTTATGATATATCCTCAAACAATCTTAACTGTAGCTGATAATACTGGCGCCCGAAAAATTATGTGCATTCGAGTGTTAGGCGGTAATCGAAAATATGGTAAAATTGGTGACATAATTATCGGTGTAGTAAAAGAATCGATTCCAAACATGCCAATTAAAAAATCTGATGTTGTACGAGCAATTATTGTTAGAACATCTAAAACCATTCGACGTCCTGATGGTATGTATATTCGATTTGATGATAATGCAGCTGTAATCGTAAATTTAGACAATAATCCACGCGGAACACGTGTGTTTGGGCCAATTGCCCGTGAAATTCGAGATAAGAATTTTTCTAAAATTGTTTCATTAGCTCCGGAGGTTTTATAAATGTCAAAAACTCAAAAATTCCATATTAAAATTGGCGACAACGTGAAAATTATTTCTGGCTTTGATAAAAATAAAACGGGTGAAGTTACTAAACTTTATCGTAAAACAGGAAAAGTTCTTGTTAAAGGGGTAAATTTTAAATTTAAACATATTAAACCGAACACAGAAAGTGACGTAGGAGAAATAAAACAATTTGAAGCGCCGATTCATCATTCAAATCTTAAATTATTTTAAATAAATAATATGCGTAATCAACAATCATTAGAAGAAATTGCAGAAATATATGGTCTATTAGAAAATATAAAAAAAGAATATGAAAGTGGTATTCGACCTGTTTTACAAAGAACTAACCCGGAACTATTTTCAAATATTCATACAATTCCAAAGCTTAAAAAAATTAATATTAATCGAGGCTTAGGATTAGCTGCACAAAACAAGAATATTTTAAAAAAAAGTATTAATGAGTTTACTACAATTACCGGACAGAAACCGTTAATTACAAAATCTAAAAATGCTGTTGCTGGTTTTAAAATTCGTGAAAATATGGAATTGGGTTTAGCAGTTACTTTACGTGGTGAAAAAATGTATAGTTTTCTTACGAAACTTATCTTTTTTACTTTTACTCAAATTCGCGATTTTCGGGGATTATCAGTAAGAAGTTTTGATAAAGCTGGAAACTATACATTTGGATTAAAAGAACAGTTAATTTTTCCAGAAATTGAGTATGATGATGTAGACCAAGCTCAAGGATTTACTATTACTCTTGTTTTAGATTCATCTGCACCTAAATCGCGCTCAAAAACTGTGGATAGAGTTTTAAACAATGATATTATTAAAATTCTTAAGATTTCCATTAAATGATTGCGGTTATTATGATAAATACTCTTCTTTTGGAGAAATTAATCAAGTATGGGATCGAAAAAAACACCTACGTCGTAAGCGTTGGTCACAAGAATAAATAAATTGAAAACAATCAGATTAAGGAAATAATTATGGTAACAGATACTATTGCTGATATGTTGACGCGTATTCGAAATGCAAATATGGTAAAGCATGAAATTGTAGAAATACCCTCTACAAAAATGTCAGAAGCAATTGCTGTAATACTTAAAGAAGAAGGGTTTATTGCAAATTTTGAAATATATAATGAAAATTTATATCAATATTTACTTCTTTCATTGAAATATAAAGGTCGATCACGAGATCGCGTGATAAATAAAGTTAAACGAATAAGTAAACCTGGTTTAAGAGTTTATGCTAATTCAAAAACTTTACCCAAAGTTTTGGACGGTTTAGGGATTGCAATTTTATCAACATCAAAGGGCGTTATGACAAATATTAAAGCTAAAGAACTCGGAATTGGTGGTGAAGTTTTATGTCATATTTGGTAATTAGAGGAAATATATAATATGTCACGAATTGGAAAATTACCTGTCAAAATACCATTATTAACAGAAACTTCCTTTACTCCTGAGACTTCAATATTAGAAGTAACAGGAAAATATGGAAAATTACAAAACCAAATCCCAGAAACACTAGAAATTGAAGAAAAAAATGGGACCTTACTTGTAAATTTAAAAAATCAGACACGAAACAACCGTGCTTTACAAGGGTTATATAGAACAATAATTAACAATATGTGTATTGGGGTTTCAGAACAATTTCTTATAACACTTATTCTGCAAGGTGTGGGTTATCGAGCGACTGTGCAAGGAAAATCTCTTGTATTAGCTTTAGGTTTTAGTCACCCCGTAGAAATAGTTATACCAGAAGGTATAGAAGTTGAGGTAGTACAGAATACAACTCTTAATATCAAATCCTGTGATAAAGAACAATTAGGATTATTTGCAGCCAAAGTACGCTCTTGGCGTCCTCCTGAGCCTTATAAAGGAAAAGGAATTTTATATAAAGGCGAACAAATTTTACGTAAGGCTGGAAAATCAGGTAAAAAATAAAAATTATTAAGTTGTAAGAAAAAAATTAAATTATGAAATTTTCAAAAAGACTTTTATTAAGACTGAAAAATAAGAATAAAAAATTAAAACCTGATAAATATAAAAAATTAAAACGTGAAAGTGTACGAGGATTAATTAAAGGAACTTTAGAACGTCCACGTTTATCAGTTTATCGTTCAAATGAAAATATATATGCTCAAATCATAGACGATAACACATCGACTACACTTGTTTCTTGTTCTACTTTGGATCGTGATATTAAACTTAATACTGAAAACAAAGGTCGTACGTGTGATGCATCGAGACTTATGGGGCAGAAATTAGCTGAATTAAGTCGAAAAAAGAATATAACAAAAATTGTCTTTGACCGAGGTCCTTATATATATCATGGTCGTATAAAAGCTTTAGCAGATGGTGCTCGAGCGGTTGGCTTGCAATTTTAAAAAAGAATTTAAAAATAACTTTAATTAATCGCGAAACGTATGCGTACTAAAAACTTAAATGATATAAAACTTATTGAACGATTAATTAAAATTAGTCGAGTAACAAAAGTAACAAAAGGTGGGAAGAAATTAAGTTTCCGTGCTGTTGTTGTTGTTGGAGATGAAAATGGACAAGTTGGTGTTGGTGTTGGTAAAGCCGAAGATGTTGTTAATGCTTTTAAAAAAGCAAAAACTGACGGTCAAAAAAATCTAATAAAAATTCCAATCACAAAATCATTAAGTATCCCACATGGTGTTATAGCTGAATTAGGAGCATGTAAAATTGTTATGCGGCCTTCTATAGAAGGTTCAGGGGTTATTGCCGGTGGTGCAGTTAGAACTGTTTTAGAAGTTGCAGGAATTAAAAATGTAATTGCAAAACAATTAGGTTCAGATAATTTATTAAATAATGCACGCACAGCAATTGTAGGATTAAAAAGTTTAACTACTAAGTCACAAGTATTAAAGACTCGCGACTTAAGTTAATAATCAACAATTATAAATGACGTAAAGTGAAATATAGTTGACTTTAAAAATATTAAAAATCAAAATGAAAAAGACAGACGATATTTTATTAAAACGTCTTTTATTAAGTATTGGAATACTTTTATTTATCAGAATGGGAACTTTCCTTCCAATTCCTGGGATTAATCACGGACATTTAGCTTTTTATATTCAGCAACACCCAATCACCAAAAATTTAGTAAGTACTTTTTCTGGAAATGACACATTTGTAATTGGATTATTTACCTTAAATATATTCCCTTATATAAATGCTTCAATTATGGTTCAATTAATAACTGGGTTAATTCCAAGTGTTTCTAAATTACAAAAAGAAGGTGGTGGAGAAGGAAGACGAGCTATTACGAGATTAACTCGTTTAATTACTTTAGGATGGGCATTAATTCAAAGTTCAAGTATTGCTTTTTATTTAAAACGTGCGTTATTTGATTGGAGCCCATTATTAGCCTTTGAAATAATTCTTTGGTTAACTACCGGTGCAATGATTGTTTTATGGTTAAGTGAATTAGTTACAGAATATGGATTAGGGAATGGAGCATCTTTATTAATATATACTAATATAATATCAAGTCTACCAAATTTAGGTAAAAAATTAATCAGTGAAAATGCTGAAAATTTAACGTTTGGTTCTGAAGTCGGAATTGTAATACTATTTTTTATTGCAATATCTGGAATTATTACGTTGCAAGAAAGTGCCAGAATTGTACCTTTATTATCTTCAAAACAACTTGGTCAAAGTCAACCGATGTTTCTTAAAGGTACGTCAAATAATTATATTCCATTGCGATTTAATCAAGCAGGTGTAATGCCAATTATTTTGACAACTGCCATTTTAGTGTTACCAAATTATATAACTAATTTAGGTGTATTTCCACTTTTAACGATTCCTATCTTTTTAAAATCGTCCAAAATTATTTATTGGGTTAGTTACTTTGTTTTAATTTTAGTATTCAGTTCATTTTATTCCACTATTGTTTTAAATCCAAAAGATATTTCTGAAGAATTGCAAAAAATGGCTGTAAGTATACCAGGTGTAAGACCTGGTTTAGCTACAACATTTTATTTAAAACAAGTTATGAAACGAGTAACGTTTTTTGGTGCTTTGGTGTTAGCTGTATTAGCGACATTACCAAATATCATTGAAGCAATTTTGAATGTTTCAAGCTTTAATGGATTGGGTACAACTTCATTATTGATTCTAGTAGGTGTTGTATTAGATATTTCAAGAGAAATGAAAAGTATAATTCTTTCTAATATTTATAATGAAAGATTTGATTAAACAAAGTTGAAAATTTATTTATTAATTTAATATTTATTATAATGAAAGTTCGTCCTTCAGTAAAAAAAATGTGTGATAAATGTCGAGTAATTAAACGACATGGTAAGGTTATGGTAATTTGTCCGAATCCAAAACATAAACAACGACAAGGCTAATAGTTAAAAGGAATTAATTAAATGGTAAGATTATTAGGTGTCGATTTGCCAAGAAATAAAAGAATTACGTATGCTCTTACGTATATTCATGGGATTGGTCTTACATCGGCGAAAAAAATTATTGAATTAGCAGAAATTAGTGCCGAAACAAGAACAGATAATTTAACTTCAGAAGAAACCGTATTACTACGAAATATTTTGGAAAATGGTAATTTTAAATTGGAAGGTGATTTACGTCGTTTTAATGGATTAAATATAAAACGACTAAATGAAATAAATTGTCATCGTGGGAAAAGACATCGAAATAGTTTACCTGTTCGAGGTCAAAGAACACGAACAAATGCACGATCACGTCGTGGGGCTAAAAAGACTGTCACTGGTAAGAAAAAATAATATTTATTTTTTAAAAGTTATACTAATTAAAATTTTTATTTTATATGGCACAAAAAACTCGAAAATCCACAGTAAAAAAGAATAGAAATAATCTTGGAACAGGCGTGGTTCATATTCAATCAACGTTTAATAATACAATCGTTACAATCACTACTATGACAGGAGATACAATTTCTTGGGCATCATCAGGTAGTTCTGGATTCAAAGGCGCTCCAAAGGGTACTCCTTTTGCTGCTCAAACAGCAGCCGAAAAAGCAGCATTGGACGCTTTAAGCAGCGGTATCAAAACAGTTGAAATTTTACTAAAAGGTCAAGGTTCAGGGCGGGAAACAGCAATTCGTTCAATCGAAGGTGCAGGTTTGGAAATTCTCTCAATACAAGATATAACTCCTGTACCTCATAATGGTTGTCGTCCTCGAAAACGTCGTCGTGTATAATTATTTATATTTCTAAAATAATAAATTATGAATTATACAAAAAATTTTATAAACAATTCTAATTTATTAATGGAATGTTTAAAATCAGAAAAAATTGAATCCGGGTCTATGCATGGGCAGTTTTTAATTAAGTCGCTTAATCCTGGTCAAGGTATAACAATTGGAAATTTATTACGAAGAGTTCTACTCGGAGATTTAGAAGGAACTGCAATTACAGGTGTTCGAATTGCTGGGGTAAAAGATGAATTTTCATTAATACCAGGTATCCGTGAAGATATTCTTGAAATTTTATTAAATTTAAAAGGAATTATTTTAAACTCCAAAACGGTCAATAGACAATTTGGAAGACTGAGGTTGCATGGTCCAGCTGTCATTACTGCTAGTTCCATTCAATTACCACCAGAAATTGAAATTATTAATCCGAATCATTATATTTGTACAATTTCAAACTCTCATATATTAGAAATAGAATTTAAAATTGAATCTGGGACAGGGTATCGTTTAGCTAATGAACTTTTTTCTGATAAATTCGAAGATTTTATTGAGACGGATGCAATTTTTATGCCAGTTCAAAAAGTGGATTTTAAAATTGAAAGTGTGCAAGATAATTTAAATAATTTAACCGAACAAGTTTTTCTAGATGTTTGGACCAATGGGAGTATATCACCTGAACAAGCAATTTTTTCTGGTTCTAATTTAATTCGAGATTTATTTAAACGGATTAGTGAACATAAAATTAATAAAAAAAAAGAAAAGTCGAAAGAAAAAAGTATTATAAAACCTGTCGACTCTTATACACATATTGCTATAGAAGAATTACAATTATCTGTGCGACCTTATAATTGTTTAAAAAGAGCTCAAATCAACACCATTGGAGACTTATTAGAATATTCTCCAGAAAAGCTTTTAGAACTAAAAAATTTTGGTCGTAAATCAGCAGATGAAGTTTTTGCTACTCTTAAAAATAAATTAGGAATAGTCTTAAAATAATTATTTAGGTTATTAAAAAATTTTTATGAATAAAACATTTATTCCAGCTTCAAATTATAATAAAAGAAAATGGTATGTCATTGATTGTAAAGATAAACAATTAGGACGTTTAGCTTCAACAATTGTACCATTGTTAACAGGGAAATCAAAATCCATCTATCATCCATCAATGGATGTTGGAGATTATGTAATATTAATTAATGCAGACCATTTAAAATTTGATCGTAAAAAAGAACGATTTCATGTCTTCCAACCAGGACGCCCTGGTAGTTCTTTAAAACGATTAATAAATGTTTTACCTAAACGAATTATTGAGAGCTGTATCTTTGGTATGTTACCAAACGGATTTCCCAAAAAACATTTAGTTAAAAGATTAAAAGTTTATCAAGGAACTCAACATCCACATGTTGCACAAGACCCACAAGAATTAACTATCTGTTAAGATTTTTAAAAATAATCTCAAAAAAAATTATGAAAACAGAAACCGCAAAAAGTATTTGTGTTGGAAAACGAAAACGTGCAATTGCACGAGTTTCTTTAGATAAAGGAACAGGTCAAATTATAATTAATAAAGTTTCAGGGGAAAAGTATTTACAATATAATACAAATTATTTAAATGCTATTTGGGCGCCCTTAAAAGTATTAAATATGAATGATAAAGTAGACATTATTGCAACTGTGACAGGCGGTGGACTAACTGGTCAAGCAGATGCTGTTAAATTAGGTGTTGCTAGAGTAGCCTGCGGGATGTTAGAAGGAAATCGATTAATTTTAAAACCATTTGGATTTTTAACTCGTGATGCACGGATTAAAGAGCGTAAAAAATATGGTTTACGAAAAGCAAGAAAAGCATCACAATATTCAAAACGTTAAAAAATCTAATAATATGCCAAAACCTGAGATTCATCCTAATTGGTTCCCTAATGCTCCGATAATTTCTGAAGGAAAAACCCTTTGTTCAATTGGTTCAACTAAACCGCAATTACAAGTTGATGTTTGGTTAAGAAACCATCCTTTTTATACTGATTCTCAAACTATGATTGATAGTGAAGGTCGTGTTGAAAGGTTTATGAAAAAATACGGATTACAAATAACAGAAAATTAAATATTTTAAATTTACTTAATTAACTTTTAAATAAATGCCAACGATTCAACAATTAGTTCGTTCAAGACGGGTCCAAATTAAGAAAAAAACACAATCACCTGCTTTAGTAAACTGTCCTCAACGACGGGGTGTTTGTACACGTGTCTATACAACAACACCAAAGAAACCAAATTCAGCAATTCGAAAAGTTGCTCGAGTTCGATTAACATCTGGGTTTGAAGTAACTGCCTATATACCAGGTGAAGGACATAATCTCCAAGAACACTCAGTCGTTTTAATTCGAGGTGGGAGAGTAAAAGATCTACCTGGTGTTAAATATCATATAGTCCGCGGTGCATTAGATAGTGGCGGTGTTAAAGATCGTACGCAAAGACGTTCAAAATATGGAGTTAAAAAACCAAAAAAGTTAACAATAATCTTAATCTTAAAAATTAAGATTATTATTATCAGATAACAATTTATTAAAAAATAATTATCATTATGTCACGTCGTAATATCTCAAAAAAACGTTTTCCTAAGGCAGATCCTATATATAATAGTTACTTAGTTAGTTTATTAGTAACAAGAATTTTAAAGGCCGGTAAGAAAAATTTAGCTCAAAATATTGTAAATGGAGCTTTCGAGATTATCAAATCAAAAACAAATGAAGATCCTTTAGTAATTTTTGAGAAAGCTATTCGAAACGCAAGCCCAGTGGTGGAAGTAAAAGCCCGACGAATAGGTGGATCAACTTATCAAGTCCCTATTGAAGTTAGTAGTTTTCGAGCAACTAATTTAGCATTACGCTGGATTATTCAATATTCTCGACAACGTGTTGGTAGAACAATGTCTATTAAATTAGCAAGTGAAATTATTGACACCGCAAACGATATAGGTAATACTGTAAAGAAAAAAGAAGAAACTCATAAAATGGCAGATGCTAATAAAGCATTTGCACATTTTCGTTATTAACCTTTAATTATAAAAGGTTTAACTTCGCTAAAAGCAAATAAAAACTTACTATAAATATTAAATTTCAAAGGAAACTTTAAAAATGGCACGTGAAAAATTTGAACGAACAAAACCTCATGTGAATATTGGTACTATTGGGCATGTTGACCATGGTAAAACAACATTAACTGCAGCAATTACAGCAACATTAGCTTTAGATGGAAATGCTGTAGCAAAAAATTATGCAGATATTGATGGTGCTCCAGAAGAACGTGCCCGTGGTATTACAATTAATACAGCACACGTTGAATATGAGACGGAAAATCGCCATTATGCGCACGTAGATTGTCCAGGTCACGCTGATTATTTAAAAAATATGATTACTGGTGCAGCACAAATGGATGGGGCTATTTTAGTTGTATCTGCAGCTGATGGACCAATGCCACAAACTCGAGAGCATATTTTATTAGCAAAACAAGTTGGTGTACCTCACATTGTTGTTTTTTTAAATAAACAAGATCAAGTTGATGACGATGAATTATTAGAGTTAGTTGAATTAGAAGTAAGAGAATTACTTTCGACGTATGATTTCCCAGGTGATGATATTCCAATTTGTCCTGGATCAGCTTTACAAGCTATTGAAGCTATCTCAGCAAACCCAACTATTAAACGTGGTGATAATCCATGGGTTGATAAAATTTATACTTTAATGGATGCTGTTGATGATTATATCCCTACACCAGAACGTGATGTAGAAAAAACATTCTTAATGGCTGTTGAAGATGTCTTTTCAATTACAGGTCGTGGAACTGTAGCAACGGGAAGAATTGAAAGAGGCGTTATAAAAGTCGGAGATAGTATAGAAATTGTTGGTATTGAAGCAACGCAAACAACAACAATAACTGGTATTGAAATGTTCCAAAAAACTTTAGAAGAAGGTTTTGCGGGAGATAATTGTGGTATTTTATTACGTGGCGTAACACGTGAAAATATTGAACGTGGTATGGTATTATCACAACCGGGTACGATTACACCACATACTAATTTCGAATCAGAAGTATATGTTTTAACTAAAGAAGAAGGTGGTCGCCATACACCATTTTTCACTGGTTACCGACCACAATTTTATGTTCGAACAACAGATGTAACTGGTTCAATTGAACAATTCACTGCAGATGATGGAACAGTTGTAGAAATGGTTATGCCAGGTGATCGTATTAAAATGACAGCTGAACTAATTTACCCAGTTGCAATTGAAGATGGTATGCGGTTTGCGATTCGTGAAGGTGGCCGTACGATTGGGGCTGGTGTTGTTTCAAAAATTGTTAAATAATTAGAAAATTTTATGGCAATAAAAGCTAATGGAAAAATTCGTGTACGACTAGAATCTTTTAATTCTGATCTTTTAACAATATCATGTAAAAAGATCATGGAAATTACTCAAAGTAATAATGTTGATAATGTTGGGGTAATTTCTTTACCTACAGATAAACGAATTTATTGTGTTCTGCGGTCTCCTCACGTTAACAAAGATTCTCGCGAACATTTTTAAATCCGAATTCATAAACGCATTCTTGAAATTTATTATGATTCGTCTATTAATATTTTTGATTTATTAGTTAACTCAGATTTACCACCAGGCGTACTTTATAGAATTTGTTTAGGGTAATAGTTCACAATTATGTATAGTTTTAATTTTTATAATTAATCTATACATTGTGTTCTGCGCATATGATGTGATGTCAAATGACACCCAGTTCAAAATCAGTTTAACATTTCATTATCCTTGGAATTTCTTTCTTAATTATTAAGTTAGATTTAGGATGCTCGTTTGGGGTAGAGCATAATTAACTCCATACTAACATTAC
>Ga0138268_1176468_pt1 | contig 14892 bp, 29 predicted proteins | sample RNAICE20151125_FD_106934 | JGI IMG/M metagenome (GOLD analysis project Ga0138268, IMG submission 106934) | Metatranscriptomics of polar marine prokaryotic and eukaryotic communities from Arthur Harbor ice station, Antarctica -... | ecosystem: Environmental > Aquatic > Marine > Unclassified...
CTTGTAGTAGAGATTTGTCTTAGATTTAAACATAAATAAAAGGTAAATAAAAATTTATCGAAATGAAGAATAAACGTGGAGAAAAATCGTGTCTTTAGGCATTTTGGGTAATAAAATTGGTATGACTCAAATTTTTGATGAGTCAGGTAATATTGTTCCCGTAACAGTTATTAAAGTTGGACCTTGTGTTGTGACACAAATTAAAACAACCTTGACTGATGGTTACAACGCTATCCAAATTGGTTATGGTAATGTTCTTGCAAAAACATTAACACAACCCCAATTAGGTCATTTACAAAAATCAAATATTCAACCTTTAAAATATTTAAAAGAGTATAAAGTTGATAATCCCGAAGATTTTAATATAGGTCAAATTATTAACGCTGAATCATTTAATTCTGGTGAATTTATAAGTATTTCTGGAAAAACATCTGGTAAAGGATTCCAAGGTTTACAAAAACGATACAATTTTGCTAGAGGTCCGATGACACATGGTTCAAAAAATCATCGTGCACCTGGTTCAATTGGTATGGGTACATCACCTGGTCGTGTTTTACCTGGGAAAAAAATGGCAGGTCAGTTAGGAAATAAACAAACTAGTATTAAAAAATTAAAAATTGTACAAGTAAATATTGATGAGAATATTTTAGTTGTAAAAGGCTCTGTTCCTGGAAAACCAGGTAATTTAGTTAGTATTACAACAACAAAATAAAAATATTTACCTTATTCAAATAATGAATCAATTGAAATAAATTATGACGGTTCAAAAATTTGTTACATACAGTGTTTTGAATACTGATGGACAAGTGTCAAATCAAGATCAAAAATTAGAATTAAATGTTCTTGAAAATTCAGGAAATTATTTAATTCATAAAGATATTACAAGACATAAAGTTTTAGCAAAACAAGGTAGCGGATCAAGTAAGACACGTGCTGAAGTAAGAGGTGGTGGTCGGAAACCTTGGCGTCAAAAAGGAACAGGACGCGCACGTGCTGGATCAAATCGCTCTCCACTTTGGAAAGGTGGTGGTGTAATTTTCGGACCTAAACCGAAAGTGGCAACTTTTAAACTAAACCAAAAAGAACGAAAGCTAGCCTTACAAACTCTACTTTATAATAACCGTAATCATATCTCGTTTGTAGAAAATTTAGAGAATGACTTTATAGATATTAAAACTAAAGATTTAGTTTTAATTTTAACAAAGTTAAATTTTTCTTTACATGAAAAAACATTAATCATTGTTTCTAAAAAAACACCAGCATTATTGTTATCAGCGAGAAACATTAAAAATGTTGAATTAATTTCAGCTTCAACATTAAATACATTAAGTCTAATAAAATCAAAAAATATTTTATTAACTGTTTCAGCTTTAAATGACATAAAGGAGATTTATTGTGATTAAATCTTTATTCGATTCTCGTACTGCAGGTAATATTATTAAATATCCAATTATTACAGACAAAGCAACGAGATTACTAGAAAACAATAAATATAGTTTTATTGTTGATCCAAAATCTGACAAACTTACAATTAAATATTCTATTGAATATTTATTTGACGTAAAAGTTATTAAAGTTAATACTTGCCAATTACCGAAAAAGAAAAGACGTGTTGGAAAATATGTGGGGTGGAAATCACATTATAAAAAAGCAATTGTAACTTTATCAGAAGGAAATACAATAAATTTATTTGCTGAAAATTAATAATAAATAAATTAAAAAAAAATTTATGAGTATTCGCCTCTATAAAGCATACACACCTGGTACTCGAAATCGTATTTTATCGTCATTTGATGAAATTACAACAAATACTCCAGAAAAAAGTTTGATTCAGAAAAATCAAAGAAATAAAGGACGTAATAACCGCGGTGTCATTACCATTCGTCATCGAGGAGGTGGGCATAAAAAACGTTATCGTTTAATTGATTTTAAAAGAAATAAATATAACGTGAAAGCAAAAGTTGCTTCGATTGAGTACGATCCAAATAGAAATGCAAGAATTGCATTATTACACTATATAGATGGTGAAAAACGTTACATCTTACAACCGAATAAATTAAATGTTGGAAGTTTTGTTATCTCAGGGCAAGACGTCCCGTTAGTAATTGGTAATTCACTACCATTAGCATCAATTCCTTTAGGTACATCTGTTCATAATATAGAATTAATTCCAAATCGTGGCGGACAAATTGTTCGTGCTGCTGGAACATCAGCAAAAATTTTAGCAAAAGAAGGTGACTTTGTTACACTAAGACTACCATCGAAAGAAATTCGTTTAATTCGTAAAGAATGTTTTGCAACAATTGGTGAAGTAAGTAACAATGAAGCCATTTTAGTTCAAAGTGGAAAGGCTGGACGAACAAGATGGTTGGGCAAACGTCCAACCGTTCGTGGTTCGGTAATGAATCCTTGTGATCACCCACATGGTGGTGGTGAAGGTCGAACATCAGTTGGTCGAACTCGACCATTAACTCCGTGGGGTAAACCTGCATTAGGTATTAAGACCCGTAATAAGAAAAAAGCAAGCAGTGCTTATATTATTCGTCGTCGAAATTAACCTTACTATTTTAAAAAAATAATAATTATTTTTAAGATGTCAAGATCAATCAAAAAAGGGCCCTTTGTTGCTTATCATTTATTGAAAAAAATTGATCAACAAAATGCTGCTAAGAAAAAAGATACTATTAAAACATGGTCACGTGCATCAACCATTTTACCTGTAATGGTAGGTCACACAATTGCTGTTTACAACGGTAAACAACACGTACCCGTTTTTATTTCTGATCAATTAGTTGGTCATAAATTAGGAGAATTTGTTTCTACACGAACATTTAGATCTCATATTAAAACAGATAGAAAGGCAAAACGTTAAGGAAATTTTTTTATGCCGGAAATTCAATCTACACGCGCAGTTGCAAAATACATCAGAATGTCACCTTTTAAAGTTCGACGAGTTTTGGATCAAATTCGTGGCCGCTCTTATCAAGAAGCATTAATGATGTTAGAATTTATGCCATATCGTTCATGCGGACCTATTTGGCAAGTTTTACATTCAGCTGCTGCAAATGCCCAAAATAATTTTGGTTTAGAAAAGAAAAATTTAATTATTGATGTTGCTTATGCAGATGAAGGTCCTAAATTAAAACGGATTAGACCTCGTGCACAAGGACGAGCTTATAAAATTTTAAAGCCAACTTGTCATATTACTATTGTTGTAAAAGCAATCAATTAACAACAATTTCATTTTTATTTAGACAAAAGGATTTATTTCGTGGGTCAAAAGACACATCCATTAGGTTTTAGATTAGGGATTACTCAAAGCCATAAATCAGCTTGGTTCGCTAATTTAAATCAATATGCAAATTTATTGCAAGAAGATGATAAAATTCGTACTTATTTTAAACCAGTTATGAAAACTGCAAGTATTTCAGATATTAAAATTAATAGAAATAGTCGTGGTGATCAAATTGAACTTAGTATTGAAACAGCTAGACCGGGTATTCTAGTTGGTCAAGGTGGTTTAGGTATTGAAATTTTATCAAAGAATTTAAAAAAAAGTTTACCAAACGATCGTCAAATTAGAATTAACATTATTGAAGTAGAAAATGCTGATTTAAATGCGTCTTTTATTGCTGATTATGTTGTGGAACAACTTGAAAAAAGAATTGCGTTTAAACGTGCTATGAGAAAAGCAATGCAACGTGCCCAAGTTGCAAAAGCTGGTGGGATTAAAATTCAAGTCTCAGGTCGTTTAAATGGTGCTGAAATGGCACTAAGTGAATGGATTCGAGAAGGTCGGGTTCCTTTACAAACATTAAGAGCCGATATTGATTATGCTTCAAAAGAAGCTAATACAATTTATGGTATTTTAGGTATTAAAGTTTGGTTATTTAGAAACGAAATTTTAACAAAACGATAACATTAATATTACTCGCCCTAGGTAAGTTATTATGATGAGTCCCAAAAGAACAAAATATAGAAAATTCCACCGTGGAAGAATGCGTGGAAAAGCAACACGTGGTAATACGATAGCCTTTGGTGATTACGGTCTTCAAGCGTTAGAACCAAGTTGGATTACTTCTCGTCAGATAGAAGCAACACGTAGAACAATTACCCGATATACAAAACGTGGCGGTAAATTGTGGATTAAAATTTTTCCCGATAAAAGTGTAACTGCAAGAGCTGCAGAATCCCGGATGGGTTCAGGTAAAGGTGCTGTTGATTATTGGGTCGCAACTGTGAAACCTGGTACCGTAATTTTTGAATTAGCTGGAGTGCCCCTAGAAGTTGCGCAAGTTGCTATGAAATTAGCAGCATATAAATTACCAATTAAAACAAAATTCATTACAAAAGAAGGTCTTTAAATATGAGTTTACCGCAAATATCAGAAATTAAAGATTTAAAAAACGAAGAATTACATCAAGAAATTCTGAAAGTAAAAAAAGAATTATTTGATTTACGTTTTAAAAAATCAACACGTCAATCTTTTAAACCGCATGAAATTAAACATGCAAAACATAGATTAGCTCAACTATTAACAATTGAGCATCAAGAAATTTTAAATACAATTTTTTCAGATTAGGAGTTTAAAATGCCAGTAAAAGAAAAAGTTGGAATTGTAATAAGCAATAAAATGGATAAAACAATCGTAGTAAATGTCGAAAGTCGATATTCACATCCAATTTATTCCAAAATTATGGTTAAAACAAAAAAATATTTAGCGCATGATGAAAATCAAGAATGTAATATTGGTGATCAAGTTCTTGTAAAAGAATCTCGACCTTTAAGTAGAAGAAAACGTTGGACATTAGAAAAAGTAATTTCAAAATCATCTTTAATTAGTTAAAGTAAAACATTTATGATACAACCTCAAACTGTCTTAACAGTAGCTGATAATACTGGAGCACGTAAAATTATGTGTATTCGAGTATTAGGAGGAAATAAAAAATATGCAAGCGTGGGGGATACCATTATTGGAGTTGTTAAAGAATCGATTCCTAATATGCCAGTAAAACGTTCGGATATTGTTCGTGCTATTGTTGTTCGTACTCGTAAAACAATTCGTCGTAATGATGGAATGTTTATTCGTTTTGATGATAATGCTGCTGTAATCGTTAATCCGGATAGTAATCCAAAAGGAACACGAGTTTTTGGGCCTGTGGCTCGAGAAATTCGTGATAAAAATTTCTCTAAAATTGTTTCTTTAGCACCAGAGGTTTTATAATGAAAAACTTTCCAATTAAGCTTGGTACCAAAGTTCAAATTATTTCTGGCTTTGATAAAGAAAAAACTGGGGAAGTAATTAAATTATTTAAAAATACAGGACAAATTCTTGTAAAAGGAATTAATTTAAAATATAAACACGTTAAACCAACAAAAGAGGGTGATGTAGGAGAAATTAAACAAATTGAAGCTCCAATCCATCATTCAAATGTAAAAATTTATAAAAACTAATCTAGTTTACGAGTTTTAATATGATTCAACGACTTAAAACTTTATATACTGAACAAGTCATTCCGGCATTAACGAATGATTTAGGGTATAAAAATGCTCAAGAAATTCCTAAAGTAGAAAAAATTCAAATTAATCGCTGTTTAGGGTTAGCCGCTAGTAATAATAATATTTTAAAAAAATCTATTGAAGAATTTACAGCAATAACCGGTCAAAAACCTGTTGTTACGAAAAGTCGCAAAGCAATCGCGGGTTTTAAAATTCGAGAACAAATGGAATTAGGTGTTACAGTTACACTACGTGGTGAAAAAATGTATGCCTTTTTAGATAAATTAATGAACATAACACTACCCCAAATTCGTGATTTTCGTGGTATTACTTCAAAAGGATTTGATAAAAATGGAAATTTAAATTTAGGGTTAGTAGAACAATTAATTTTTCCAGAAATTGAATACGATGACGTAGATCAAATGCGTGGTTTTGATATTAATATCGTAACGACAGCAAAAACAAAAGAAGAAGGAAAAGCTCTTTTAAAAAATTTAGGTTTTCCTTTTAATGATTAAATATGAAGAATAAAAGGAGAATTTTGTGGTTAATGACACAATTTCTGATATGTTAACTAGAATCAGAAATGCTAATATGGTAAAACATCAAATCGTTGAAATTCCATTTACTAAAATGTCCAACAATCTTGCGATTATTTTAAAAGAAGAAGGATTTATTGAAGATTTGGAAACATACAGCGAAAATTCAAGAAAATTTATTTTAATTTCAATGAAATATAAAGGAACAGAACGTTTACCTGTTATTTCAAAAATTAAACGTGTAAGTAAACCTGGTTTACGAATTTATTCTAATAAAAGTAGCTTACCAAATATTTTAGGAAATTTAGGTATTGCTATTATTTCAACTTCCCAAGGTCTTATGACAAATATTAAAGCTCGTCAGCTTGGTATTGGTGGTGAAGTTTTATGTTATATTTGGTAATTAAAAAATAATATGTCACGTATCGGAAAATTACCAATTAAAGTTCCTAATGGGGTAGATATTAATTATAATCTTCCAAATTTAACCGTAAAAGGTAAATTTGGTGAATTGCAACAAGTGATTCCTGATTCAATTATAATAGAGCAAACTGAGGGAAATTTAATTGTTAGTCCAAAAGTTAAAACAAGAACTTCACAAGCCTTACATGGTCTTTATAGATCATTAATCAACAATATGGTTACCGGAGTTTCAGAACAATTTAAAATTACTTTACTTTTACAAGGTGTTGGTTATCGCGCAGCTGTTCAAGGTAAAAAAATTATTTTAAATCTAGGGTATAGCCATCAAGTAGAATTAGATATTCCAACTGGTATTACAATTAATGTTATTAAAAATACAACAGTTGTTTTAGAAGGCTGTGATAAAGAACAATTAGGTTTATTTGCCTCTAAAATTCGTGCTTGGCGACCACCTGAACCATATAAAGGAAAGGGAATTCGTTATGAAAATGAAATTGTAAAACGAAAAGCAGGTAAATCTGGTAAATAAAAAATAGAAATATGCAATTATCAAAAAAAATATCCCGTAAACGTGAAAGTTTAAGAGGTTCAATTAAAGGGACAAATCAACGACCGCGTCTTTCTGTATTTCGTTCAAACCAACATATTTATGCCCAAATAATCGATGATAGTAATTTTAAGACTTTAATTTCATGTTCAACGATAGACCCAGAAATTAAAAATGAAATTGAAAAAACAAATACATGTGATGCTTCACGATTAATTGGACGTAAATTAGCGGAACGTAGTGTTGAAAAAAATATTAAACAAATTGTTTTTGATCGTGGTCCATATATTTATCATGGACGTGTAAAAGCGTTAGCCGAAGGTGCACGAGATGGTGGATTACAGTTTTAATACGAAATCTTAATACTATAAATATAAAAACTAAGTATGAGTACTGATTTAAAAGAAGTTAATAAAGGGAAAAAAAATCCAAGACGTAATACTCGTCCACGTGAAAAACAACTAGTTGAACGTTTAGTTCAAATTAGTAGAGTTTCAAAAGTAACAAAAGGTGGTAAAAAATTAAGTTTTCGTGCCATTGTTGTTATTGGGGATGAAAATGGGAAAGTTGGTGTTGGGGTAGCAAAAGCTGATGATGTTATTAATGCTTTCAAAAAAGCAAAAACAGACGGCCAAAAACATTTAATCAGTGTCCCATTAACAAAAACATTAAGTATTCCACATAATGTATCTGGCCGATTTGGTGCTTGTAAAATTATCATGAGACCTTCTATTGAAGGTTCTGGTGTAATTGCAGGTGGAGCTGTAAGAACGGTTCTTGAAGTAGCCGGAGTTAAAAACGTAATTGCCAAACAACTAGGATCTAATAATTTATTGAATAATGCACGAGCTGCTGTAGATGCACTAGGTAATTTAACAACAAAATCCGAAGTAGCAAAAAAACGTGACGTTTCATTAGAACATTTATTCTAATTATAAAAATAAAATAAAAGGTATGAGTACAACTAAAAATGAAATTGGATTTATTCCAAAGGAATTAGGTTCAAAATTACTTGTTACCTTGAGTCTATTAATATTGATTCGAATTGGTACTTTTATTCCGGTTCCCGGGATTGACCAAGAGTATCTATCGAATTTTATTAAAAACAGTCCGATATCTGGGTTTTTAAATACTTTTTCTGGGGGTGGTACATTTGTTATTGGAATTTTTACATTAAATATTTTTCCATATATCAATGCATCAATTTTGATGCAATTATTAGTAAGCATTGTCCCTAGTCTTGAAAAGTTGCAAAAAGAAGAAGCTGCTGCTGGTAGACGAAAAATTACTCAAATCACCCGTTTTATAAGTTTAGGTTGGGCTATTATCCAAAGTACAAGTATTGCTCTTTTTTTAAAAACCATTTTATTCGATTGGAATTTAAATTTAGCGTCTGAAATTGTTGTTTGTTTGACGGTTGGTTCCATGATTGTTATGTGGCTAAGTGAAATAATAACAGAACATGGGATTGGTAATGGTGCTTCGTTATTAATTTTTACTAACATTGTTTCAAATTTACCAAATTTAGCAAAAAATTTAATTAATGAAGAAACTACATTAATTACAACGGAATTTAAAATTTTAATTATAGGTATATTCTTTTTAGCTATTAGTGGAATTGTTTATTTACAAGAAGGAGTTAGGATGGTTCCCTTAATTTCTTCTAAAGAATTAAATGTTAATGAAAAAGGGTTTGCTAATGATTTATCTACAGCAAATTATATTCCTTTAAGATTAAATCAAGCTGGGGTAATGCCTATTATTTTTACAGCTGCATTATTAGTATTACCTGCTTATATCATTAATATGGGAATTTTACCGACTATTACTATTGGTATTCTAAGTAAATTTTCAAAAATTTTATATTGGATTGCTTACTTTACATTAATTTTAAGTTTTAGTTATTTTTATTCAACAATTGTTTTAAATCCAAAAGATATTTCGAATGATTTAAGAAAAATGGCGGTAACAGTACCTGGCATTAAACCAGGTCAACCAACAACATATTTCTTTAAAGAAACTATGACCAGAATTACGTTCATTGGTGCATTATTTTTAGCGACTATCGCAACTCTACCAAATATAATTGAAACACTTTTACATGTTTCAAATTTAAAAGGATTAGGAACAACCTCACTTTTAATTCTTGTTGGGGTAACGATTGATACAACAAGAGAAATACGTAGTGTTGTTTTGTCCAATATTTATAAAGATATGATTAAATCTAAATAAATATTAAATTAATGAATTTATAAAATTAAAAAAAATTATGAAAGTTCGTCCTTCCGTAAAAAAAATGTGTGATAAATGTCGTGTTATTAAAAGAAAAGGTCGTGTTATGGTTATTTGTGAAAATACCAAACACAAACAACGTCAAGGTTAATAATATTAAGGAGTTTTTTAAGTGGTAAGATTATTAGGTGTCGATTTACCAAGAAATAAGAGAATTGAATATGCATTAACGTACATTCATGGTATTGGTTTAACGACTGCAAAAAAATTAGTTGCAGATTCAAAAATAAGTTCAGATCGTCGAACAGACGATTTATCAACAGAAGAAACGGTTGTTTTGCGGGAAAGTTTAGAATCTGGTGATTTAAAATTAGAAGGTGATTTAAGAAGATTTAATGGTTTAAATATTAAACGTTTAAATGATATCAATTGTTACCGTGGAAAGCGCCACCGTACAAGTTTACCAGTTCGTGGACAGAGAACAAGAACAAATGCACGGGCAAGGCGTGGTTCAAAACGAACAGTTTCTGGTAAGAAAAAATAAATTTTAAAAAAGTTAAAATAATAACAATTTTAAAAAATGGTACAAAAAATTAAAACAAAAAAAGATAAACGCATAATCCCTTTAGGTGTTGTTCACATCCAATCAACTTTTAATAATACAATTGTAACAATTAGTGATATTAAAGGTGATACATTATCATGGGCTTCGGCTGGCAGCACAGGATTTAAAGGTGCGCGAAAAAGTACACCGTTTGCTGCACAAACTGCAGCAGAAAAAGCTGCTTTGGACGCAATTAATTTAGGATTAAAAAAAGTTGAAATTGTTGTTAAAGGTCAGGGGTCAGGACGCGAAACGGCAATTCGTTCGATTCAAGGTGCTGGATTAGAAATTATTTCAATTAAGGATATTACGCCAGTACCTCATAATGGGTGTCGTCCACCAAAACGTCGTCGAGTTTAAATTTTTAAATTCTCTTAATTTGATAGTCTTTAGATAAATTTACAATATGACAGATCTTTGTATAAAATGTCTTAAATCTGAAATAACAGAGTCTGGGTCCAATTATGGTCAATTTTTATTAGATTCATTAAGTCCTGGACAAGGTATAACGATCGGAACTCTTTTAAGGCGCATTCTATTAGGAAATTTAGGAGGAACAGCAGTGACTGCTGTTAGAATTGCAGGAGCTACTCATGAATTTTCTACACTTGAAGGTGTTCGCGAAGATATCCTTGAAATATTATTAAATTTAAAAGGTATAGTATTCAAAAATAATACACAAGACTTAAAATTAGGTAGATTAAAAATTCAAGGGCCTGCTGTGATTACAGCAGATTGTTTACAATTACCTTCAGGTTTAGAAATAGTTAATCCTAATCATTACATTGCAACCATTTCTACTACAAATATTTTAGAAATGGAATTACAATTTGAATATGGAACTGGTTATAAATTAGCTGGACAAAAAATACAAGAAAACTCTGTAGATTTTTTAGAAGTTGATGCAATTTTTATGCCAGTTCAAAAAGTTGATTTTAAGGTAGAAACGCCATATGCTAATAAAAATAAAAATAATGAAAATTTAATTTTAGATATTTGGACAAATGGTAGTATTACACCTGAAGAAGCTATTTTTCAATCATCTCAATTAATTATTAATTTATTTGAACAATTATTAGAAAATAAATCGAATACTGATATTGAACTTGAAGACCTCGAAACATCTCCAATTTCAACTGAAACTCATATGAATATTTCAATCGAAGAATTACAGTTATCAGTTCGAGCTTACAATTGTTTAAAAAGAGCACAAATTAATTCTATTTCAGATTTATTAAAATACTCACCAGAAAAGTTACAAGAAATTAAAAATTTTGGTCAAAAATCTGCAGATGAAGTGTTTGATGCTTTAAAAAATAAATTAGGAATTACATTAAGTTAACAATACGATTTAATAAAGAAAAATTATGAATAATACTTTTATTCCTTCTTCTGATTATACACAGAAAAAGTGGTTTTTAGTCGATGCTACCGATAAAACGTTAGGTAGATTATCAACAGAAGTTGCCAATATTTTACAAGGTAAAAATAAAGTTAATTTTTATCCTTCAGTTGATATGGGTGACTATGTCATTATTACTAATGCAGAAAAAATTCGCGTTACAGGTAATAAAGAAGAAGCAAAATTATACCGTCGTCATTCAGGTCGACCAGGTGGTATGAAAATTGAAACTTTAAAAGCAGTACGTAGTAGAATTCCAGAACGAATTCTAGAAAAAGCCATAAAAGGAATGCTACCAAAAGGTCCTTTAGGTAGAAAAATGTATACACGTTTAAAAGTTGTGCAAGGTTCAAAACATAAATACATCGCACAGAAACCTGAATTAATTAATTTTTAAAAAAGTTTTATGGTTACAAATTTTGAATTTGTTTTTCAAAAAAACAATATGGGAATTGGTCGAAGAAAACAATCTACGGCTCGTGTATTTTTAAATCCGGGAACTGGTAAATTAATTATTAATGATACCCCTGGTGAAAAATATCTACAATATAATACAATCTATTTAACAAATGTTTACGCACCTTTAAAAGCATTAGGCTTAGAAGATAAATATGATGTGATTGTTTTAACAAAAGGGGGCGGCTTAACAGGACAAGCTGATTCTATTCAATTAGGGTTAGCAAGAATTTTATGTCAAATAAATTCTGAAGATCGTGCAATTTTAAAAGCCGAAGGCTTTTTAACACGTGATGCACGAATTAAAGAACGTAAAAAATATGGGTTACGCAAAGCTCGAAAAGCACCCCAATATTCAAAACGTTAAAATTAATTTTATTAAATATTATTTATGCCAAAAAGAGAAATTCACCCCACTTGGTATCCCGATGCAAAAGTATTTTGTGATGGAAAATTAGTTTTTACAACTGGTTCAACTAAACCTGAATTACATGTTGATGTTTGGTCAGGTAACCATCCATTTTATACCGGTTCACAAAAAATTATTGATAGTGAAGGTCGGGTTGATAGATTCATGAAAAAATATGGGTTAAAATCTGAAGAACAGTAAACCCTTATACATAAAAAATTATTATATTTATTTTCAAGTATAAAATATGCCTACTATACAACAATTAGTTCGTGTTAAACGAGCTCAAATTCGTAAAAAAACAAAATGTCCTGCGTTAGTAAATTGTCCACAGCGACGCGGTGTCTGTACAAGGGTGTATACAACAACACCTAAAAAAACCGAATTCAGCAATTCGAAAAGTTGCACGTGTTCGATTAACTTCGGGATTTGAAGTAACAGCTTATATACCCGGAATTGGCCATAATTTACAAGAACATTCAGTTGTTCTTATTCGTGGCGGTCGTGTAAAAGATTTACCCGGTGTTAGATACCATATTATCCGTGGTGCATTAGATAGTGGTGGAGTAAAAGATCGAACACAAGGTCGATCAAAATATGGTGTTAAAAAACCTAAATAAGATATATTAACTTAATCAATTTAATAATATGTCACGTAGAAATATATCAAAAAAACGTTTCCCGAAAGCAGATCCCATTTATAATAGTTATCTTGTAAGTTTACTAACAGCAAGAATTTTAAAATCAGGAAAAAAGAATTTAGCGCAAAAGATTGTTCACGAAGCATTTGAAATTATAAAATCTCGAACAAAACAAGAACCTTTAGAAATTTTTGAACAAGCTGTAAAAAATGCAAGTCCATTAGTTGAAGTCAAAGCACGTCGTGTTGGTGGTTCAACGTATCAAGTTCCTATTGAAGTAAATGGGTTTAGAGCTACTAATTTAGCATTACGTTGGATTATTAAATATTCTCGTGAACGGACCGGACGTACGATGGCTATGAAATTAGCTAACGAAATTATTGATGCTTCTAATGAAGTTGGAAGTACAATCAAGAAAAAAGAAGAAACCCATCGAATGGCGGAAGCTAATAAGGCATTTGCACATTTTAGATATTAAGATTCTCTTTCTCGCTAAAAGCTAAAAATTATGAAATTTAAATTATAAGGATTTTTAAAAATGGCACGTGAAAAATTTGAACGTACAAAACCGCATGTAAATATTGGTACAATTGGTCATGTTGACCACGGTAAAACAACTTTAACAGCAGCGATTACTGCAACATTATCATTAGGTGGAACTGCAACCTTAAAAGCATATGATGAAATTGATGCAGCACCCGAAGAAAAAGCACGTGGTATTACAATTAACACAGCCCATGTTGAGTATGAAACAGAAACCCGCCATTATGCGCATGTTGATTGTCCTGGTCACGCTGATTATGTAAAAAATATGATTACGGGTGCAGCTCAAATGGATGGTGCGATTTTAGTAGTATCTGCAGCAGATGGCCCTATGCCACAAACACGTGAACATATTTTATTATCGAAACAAGTTGGTGTACCGGACATTGTTGTTTTCTTAAATAAAGAAGATCAAGTTGATGATGCCGAATTATTAGAATTAGTAGAATTAGAAGTTCGTGAATTATTATCAAATTACGATTTCCCAGGTGATGACATTCCGATTCGTGCTGGTTCCGCATTACAAGCAATTGAAGCCATTTCATCCAATCCTAATATTAAACGTGGTGATAATGAATGGGTGGATAAAATTCATGCATTAATGGACGCTGTTGATGAATATATTCCAACACCAGAACGGGATGTAGAAAAAACATTTTTAATGGCTATTGAAGATGTATTCTCAATTACTGGTCGTGGTACAGTAGCAACAGGTCGAGTTGAACGTGGCGTTCTAAAAGTGGGTGATACTGTTGAAATTGTAGGCATTCGTGATACTCAATCAACAACTATTACAGGTATCGAAATGTTCCAAAAAACATTAGATGAAGCGTTTGCTGGTGACAATTGCGGTATTCTATTACGTGGTGTTACACGTGAAGATATTGAACGTGGTATGGTAGTTTCACAACCAGGTACTATTACGCCACATACAAATTTTGAATCAGAAGTATATGTTTTAACTAAAGAAGAAGGTGGGCGTCATACTCCATTTTTTACTGGTTATAGACCACAATTCTATGTTAGAACAACTGATGTAACAGGTTCAATTACTCAATTTACATCTGATGACGGTTCTGTAGTAGAAATGGTTATGCCCGGTGATAGAATTAAAATGACAGCCGAATTAATTTATCCTGTAGCAATCGAAGAAGGTATGCGTTTCGCTATTCTTGAAGGTGGTCGAACAATCGGTGCGGGTGTTGTTTCAAAAATTTCTAAATAATTAAATATATTTATGTTAACAAAACAAACTGAAAAATTACGTGTAAGATTAGAATCTTTTAATCACGAACTTTTAACAGAATCTTGTAACAAAATAATTGAGAGTGTTAAAACATTAGAATCAAATACAGTTGGTCCGATTTATTTACCCACAGATAAGCGAATTTATTGTGTTTTACGTTCACCCCATGTGGATAAAGATTCTAGAGAACATTTTGAAATTCGAATTCATAAACGAATTCTAGATATTTATTATGATCCTTCAACAAATATTATTGAGTTACTTTCAAAATTAGATTTGCCAGCTGGTGTATTGTATCAAATCAATTTATTAGCTAAAACTAATTAAAAAATTTCCAAAAAAAAATAAGTA
>Ga0138268_1379787_pt1 | contig 14891 bp, 2 predicted proteins | sample RNAICE20151125_FD_106934 | JGI IMG/M metagenome (GOLD analysis project Ga0138268, IMG submission 106934) | Metatranscriptomics of polar marine prokaryotic and eukaryotic communities from Arthur Harbor ice station, Antarctica -... | ecosystem: Environmental > Aquatic > Marine > Unclassified...
CGAGGTTTGGTTCAACCTCTACGACAACACCTTCACTGGAGCTCAGGTTGGAGAGTACCTTGCGACGGTGGAAGTGTTCTGCAAACGCTGTCTCGATGACAATGACGCGGTCAAGGTTGGCCGTGTGACGTCGGTGACCCAGACGGCAGGCGATGTGCCTGTCGGTGGTAGAAACTGGTGGAAGGTCGGAGATTTCACGGCCCCGGCCCCAGGGGTCTCGGAGAGAGTCAAGTGGACGACGTGCACATCTGGGTGCTACGTGAATGCGGGGCTAGCAGATCTTTCCGTCGGACTCAGACATGCAGGCGTTCCATCGAAATCTAAGATGAGGGTTGGTCCGATCATTGAGCGACAAACGCACAGTCAATCTACTAAGGTTCGAGAGATGAATCGTCGACAGTCTGAAACTTGTATGTTGCCAAAGGGATCTTCTGAATTTTCTGTGAAGATAAGCTCTAACATTAGCGGGGATTTTTCCTTTGATATTGCCTCTCTCGCATTTGCCTTCACCTTTTTGGATTGTGGCTCGGCTAGGATTGAGGCATTCGAGCCTTTGAGTGAATATGCTTATGGCAAGACGCAAATGCAAGTACAGGTGTCACAACTACCGAGCGGAGTATCTTATTCTGAATGTCAAGTAATATTTGGTGATTTTTCCGCTGACGTTTCATCAATAGTCAGGTCTTGCGGTAGCAACGATGCAAGCCTGTTTGTTAATATTCCCAGTTTTGTTTCTGCAAATAATCGTCTTCAATCTTCGCCTTTGACTCTGACGCCTCAGCTCAAGTGCCCAGGGGCTGAGCTGTTTTTGGATTTCCCGAGCCAGTTTGAGTTCCGTGTACCTGCACAACCTGTCTGTGATTACATGGCGCCGTCGTCTGCCTCGATAACCGCAGAAACTCGAATCAGATTGTTTTTGCGCAACATTCCCGGATCCAAGGACGTCTCAAAACTCGCCGCAAGATTTGAGTGGGATGAAGGTGCCATCAAGTCTGCAACTGTGTTGGCATTCAAGCAGATAGACTCATCAATTCCTCTTGCTAAGATGCAAGATTTTGAGGTTGACATTCTCACCCCCATAGGCGCCGGAGTGGAGGAAGGGAAAGTTGGACTTCGAGTGTACAACTCTGATTTTCCGAGCAAATCGAGTGTCTGTGATGGTTTTGTCTTTTTTGACCCACTTTCCCCTCGGGTTTCGATGATGTCCGGACCAGAAGGGTCTGGTCTCAGTTTGCTTCGAGTCGCTATGACGACGTCTACAGATGTAAGCATCACAATCCAGGATGTTCCTAAGACTGTACCAGTTAGCAGTATTTCCGTGGTAGTCGGTTGCTCAAAGATGAGCATTGCTCTTGCTACGCATAATGAGGAAGAGAAGACTTCACAGATACTATTCAGTACCAATGTACGTGACTCCCCGTCTAGTGTAAACGGCCTGGTGGTATTTGGATCTGTACCCGAACAATCTTGTCCAAGTACCTGTTGTCGAGATCATTCGTGTTCTTTGGTTTACCCCAATGTCAAGACCGCATGCTTCTCTCTCCAATACTATGACGACACGCGACCTTTGGTTTTTTTTAAGTCAGCGTCCAGTGGCCCTGATATTGGAGGACACTCACTCAGATTGGAGATATTACACTTTCCTGTTGTGACACAAGATAATAGTGTTTCTATCTTGTGTGGCAATTATGTTCTGGGTGAAGTGATCATCATATCATCTGCTCAGGAGGCAACTGAAATCTTAGTGATCACCTTTGCGACAGACCTGATAGGTGTCAACCAGAAAAGGTTGGAATGCAGCATAGAGCACTCAGCAAGACCCGACAAGGCGGCAGATTTTGCGTACATGTATCACGTTACTCGAACTAGTCTGGTTTCAGTTTCCCCTGCCCCATTGGGGTGTGGTTCTGATCAACATCAACTTTTTCTGAGTGTCGATTTTTTTCCATACCCATCGCAAGCGCGAGTGATGATTGGTAACGCAGTACTGCCTGTAGGGCAGGTACTTGTTTCACCACTCAGCACCAGCAAAAACTCATATATTAGTTTCACACTCTTGCCAATGCCTCCCGGAAATCACACAGTCACTGTGGCGCCGCAAACATGTACAATGCCATGCGAAAAAGAAGTAACGTTCAAGTTTGAATCCATTGATTGCTCCCTGCCTCGAATTCATGGCGAAATTTCAATCAGAGGCCCAATGTGTGGCCCTGTTTTGCCAGAAATTCAAGTCACCAACTTTCCCCAGAATCCAGCAAGTGTGACAGCATCATTCTTTGACATGGACGAGATGTTTGTGGGCAGTGTCAGTGTGACAAGTGACAATATCACACACGGAAATGAAATTGCAAAGTTGGTTATTCCAAGAACGAGTATAATTGAAGTAGGCAATTATGTTGTGAATATTGAAATACTGGATCGTGGAATCAAGAAGCATGTCTCTTTCAACTTTCAGGGCTACGATTGTTTCAGCCCCTGGATTGTTGAAGTGAGCCCATCAAACATTGCGACATCAGCAACTTCGTGTGAGAAACGTCTGCGCCTGAGGAGCACGGTCTCAATCATTGTGGCCAATGTTCCCGGGACTCTCGCGACAGAAGATGTACGAGCATTAGTAGGAAAAAACGCAGCAAGTGCTGACGTGTTGAGTGTTCAATCCCTGACACAGTGCGAAAGCAGCGCAGTGGATTGCAACCGAACTCGAATTTTGCTGAAGTTCCCATCATCCGATTCAGCTGGTGTTTATGTAGTTTCTCTGTTTACATGCGTTATCAAGCACGCCTTTGCAATTCAACGTGGAATATGTTTCCCCGTGCGACCTGGACATGTACTGCCAAAGCATATCCATGATGCCCAACCACCAAAAAATGCTTGATTTGCCAATTTTGGAATGTGACCCAACTTATTGCATTGATTCTTACATGATTTCGGACCCCAAAATGATCTCTGTGACCCCAAGCTCAGGCTTGACTGCTGGAGGTACGATAATTGTTCTTCAGGTCGAAGATTTTCCTGTCTTTTCGGTCTCGGATCTTGTCGTGGAAGGGGGTTCAGGTGTTTCTAGAGTATTTGCCGAAGTGTCTCTGTTCTGGCAAGAGCCCTGGTCCACGCCAAGGAAAAGCAAAGGAGAAATTCACATACGAACACCAGCAGTGACTCGAGACACACAAGAAATGACCTTTCACTTGAAGACACGATTATGCTCGATCACAAGATCTTTATCATTCGATTTCGAGTATCTCCCCGTAATATCTGGGCCGACAACCGTTTTAGAATATCAACCAACACAGATCTTTGCGTGTCAAAATCTGGCATTAATGGTTCGTCTGCAAAATATTCCGAAGTTACCCCATCCCTTCGATGAATCGATGATACAGACTCAAGTTGGAGATGCAGTTGACAAATCGGTCGACCAGGTTATCTCTTCTGACCGCTACAGTACGCTTGTCCAGATCACCGCCTCGGGACCTTGGCAATCTTCAGGTACATTAACAGTCAAAATCTATTCAAAACAAAGCGGCAAGTCAAATGCTGCTGTGGTCAACATTGTGATGTTGCCTCTTCCAGCTCCGGCTGTGATCAATGTCTATCCCACCTACGGAAAATCCGATCGAGTCAACTTGATGCAAGTGACTATTGCTCACGCCCCGTTTTCTAGCCATAATGCTGTGTTTTCGGCAAGTATGATAATAACATCTGCAGAGGACGCCACAACCTCTGTGTACAATCTCTCAGTTGTTGGTTTCCTGAATGTGACAGCTCCGTCTTGCTTCTGTAGCGTCTGCTCACAGTTTGAGCTGCAGCTTGAAAGTATGCCCCTGGGAGAGAAAGATCAAGCATGGGGTGGAATTGCAAATATTTCTGTGTATTCAAATGACATCGCCATGTCATTTGACTACACGATTAAAGCTGCTGGATCGCCATCAGTAGAGCTCGTTGAACCCAGGCGCCAAAGCCTGTGCGAGCAAGGAATTGAGCCCATCAAGCTCTTCCTTGCACACTTTCCGTCGGAGCGATGCCAGTACCTCTCGGAATGTGGAGCAGAGTCAGAAAATGGAGGTCTCGAGATCACTTTTGCTGGTCGTTCAGGACGGGTCCAAAGAATGGAAGACATGAATGGTCTACTTCTCATTGAAGTTCTCGCACCTACGAATGGCATGTCGGGGGTTTCTGAAGGAAGCATAACTGCAATGGACTTTGATGGACAAAGGAAATCCGTATCTTTCCAAGTCTCGTTTGAGGCCCCAGCGCCAAATTTGGTTCCTTTAGACGGACCTGTGGCTGGTGGTTCGCTTGTTACGATGACAGTTTTTGGCTGGGGTAAATCTGTCTTGGCTGTTTCCGGCCCTGAGGACTTGCACGTCACATTTGGAAAAACTGCCGCTACTATCGTTGCTGTGGAAGAGTCCAAGCTGCAAACTGAAAAGTCGTTCATTCGTGTGGTAGTCCGTACACCTCCAGCATTAGAAGCGGGTGAAGTGATGGGCACAATTTCGAATATTGAGTTGACCAAAGAATCATCATTCACTTTCAAATATTTCCGCCAGCCTGCTGTCGTTTCAATTCGCCCAAGGAAAGCCACTCTTTCAGGTCAGACGCAAAGCCCTGATGGCAAAAGCATTGTACTTGAGCTCAAACATTTCCCTTCATTTTCGTCGGCAGCAGACGTTGAGATCCGATTTGGTGACACCGTATGCACTGGTCTCAGTTGCAGTCTGCAATCGATTCAGACCTCGTTTGAAAGTGTGCGTTTAACTATTCGTGTGCCGACGTCAACGGATGAAGGAGAAGTGCAATTGTCGGTAAAACACATTGTCATTCCACCTGTTGACACGAATTTCTGTCATTTGGATGCCGATGCAACGCTTGTGAGGGCAGAAAAGAAAGTTGTTGTTGATTTCACCTATTTCATTCCACAGCCTGCCATTTTGGCCACTAAATGGTGCGAGGTCTGCAATGATGGCAGAATGTGCATTGTGATGGGGAGATGTGGTGATCAGAGCATGCCATTAGAGAATAAAGCACCTATGACAGGACATGGAAAGCTGACGGTTGTGGCCAAGAACATGTGCTTCTTGGATTTTGATCCTGTCAACGGCAAGATTTCTGAGATGGATGCCTCTCGAGTATCGCTCGTGTTCGGTTCTCGACATGGACAATTCCACAGGGTGGCCTACAGAAATCAAGAAATGATAGCTTTAGAATTTGATGTGCCCGTAGTACCTGTTCCAGGGTCTGTGACTGCATTGTTGACAGTCAATCTGCCGTCGAGAACATTGCCTTGCACTGGACAATTCGGGTTCCTGCATTTCGATTCTCGCCAGCAGGTTGAATGTTTGTCAGGATGTGAGACATGCAACGTCGGAGGCACCCCACTCCGTATCTCCATGTCGAATATCGATCTCACTTCAGCATCACTAATCGAACAAATTTCAGTCCGCTTTGGAACAATGGATGCGACATCAGTTTCCCTCGTTTCGAGCAATGGCAGGAATGCCGAGATTGAGGTCGAGGCGCTGCCATATGATTGTGCGACATGCACTACCACCCAGGGTAAGCGCGTGGTTTCGCTTTCTGTGGTTCCCAAGATTGGTGTGAAGGCCCAGTATCAACTGTTTTCACATACTGGTCGCCGCCGGTGATCCTTTCTGCGATAATGTCAGGATCCGGCACAAGCATACACGTCATTTTTTACCATCCAACCAATCGTGGAGGAATGAGTACTTCGGACTGGCAATGTTCAAAGATCTTGGACATCGTGTGCATGGCTGGGTTTGGTGCTGAACCAGAGTGTATGTGGTCAGCAGATCACTCTTTAGATATCTATCTTGGCATCGGGGCCACTGTTGTGCCTGGACTTGATCCCGGAATCGTGCTTGCAATTGGCGTGTTGAAATCCAAGAATGAACTGTGTTTCTCTTCATCACAAGTTCCGACCCCAATCTTGCCGCCTGATATTTTGCAGCAACCATTCATCACTGTAGGTGGCAGGGACACTATAGATCCCTGCTCCGAGTTGCATGTCACTGCATATTATTCGAGTCCACGTTCACTGCTTTTCTCGTGGGGATGTTCCAACGACGATGAGCTACATCAAGTACTGCGCGGTATCACTGGCGACTCCGTGTATATGCCGTCGGGAACCCAGGAGATGAGGCATTTTGATAAGGAATATCACATCACAGTCAAGGGAACGGACTTCCTTGGAGCTTCAAGTGAAGTGACGACCTTCAAAGTTCTGAAGAAAAGCTCGCCTAGTCCGCAGTTAATATTTAATCCTCCTTCGCTCTTTGTTTACAGAGATGAGGAGGTGTTGGTGTCAGTAGTCGCATCTTTCTCGGAATGCCCTCTGCCACGAGAACCAATGAATTTTGCCTGGAGCCAGATTAGCGGTCCTAAGATTTCGTCAGAGTATTTGACATCTGGATCCCAGTTTGGAGTTCCTGGTGGGGTTTTGACTGCTGGTTCGGTGTTTACATTTGCGGTGAGAGTAACAATGGAAAGCGATGCGTCAAAGACATCTGAGAGCATCTACAGCATAGATGTGAAAACCCGGCCATTGCTTGCTCGTATACGAGGTGGAAATCACATCAGAGCACCATTTGACATGGACATCACCCTCGACGCAAGTGACTCAAGAGATCTGGACTTGGACAGGAACGTAAATCAAGGGCTTACTTTCTTCTGGACGTGCACGGTCGGTGAAGACGATGTTTTCTCACCCTGTTTAGATGCAACTGGAAGTGTTTTATCGTTGGGCAGTAGCCCGTATATTTCTATCAGCGCAAATACTCTTGCGCCGACATTCGATACGCCGTATGTATTTGCTGTTGAAATCTCAAAGGCTTCCAAGATGCCACAGTTTTACAGTATGGCTGTCTTTGTTGAGCAACAACGGGTTCCGGTTGTATACATCTCGACTGAACGTGGTGCAATGCAACCAAATGGTGTCATCAAGATTAATACCAACCATCAATTAGTACTAGAAGGAGTTTGCAATACACTGGATGATTCATATGAGCTCTCTTGGACTTTCAATCCGCCACCGCAAGACAGCTCTTCACTTGAGATTTTGGGAATAAACAATCAGATTTTATCTATACAATCTGGATCTAACATCTTTTCCCGTGGTAACCTGTACACTGCAGTTCTAACATGTGAGGACGGATCTGGGGCGTCTGGATATTCGGAAATTTCGTTGATGGTGAATGCTCCGCCAAAAGGCCCGAATTGTGCGATCTGCAAAGTTGGAGGGGCAGAAGGAGAATGTGTCAAGACTGGTCAACCTATTTTTGACACATTCCAATATTCCTGTGCTGGTTGGGCAGACGAAGACCTGCCATTAGAATACCAATTTGGGTATGCTGGGTTAATCGACGGCGTATATCAAGAGTCGGTATTTGATTGGGTCACTCCTCCAACTTTAGATTTGACCTTGCCCTCTGGAACACTTGAGACGTTTGCCCGTGTCAGAGATGCACTTGGCGCGGAAACTTCAAAGATGTACGACGAAGTGATTGCTTTTTCCCCAGTTCCTTTGATTTTTCTTGTTGAGGACATGTTGGAAACAACTGATGTTGTTGATGGAGCGACATTTGGGGTGTACAGAGATTATTCTTCAATCGAAGACTGCAGGCTGAGTAGCATTGCTTCTCTGCAGTGTGGATTTCTACAATTCAGCGGATCTGTGGATGACGATGCCGCCTTTACAATCTCAGGATTGCATCTGATAGTAATCCAGGCTCCTGGGTACTTTCGTATGGTTGTAGAAGTCGACGCCGTGAAACATCCAATAACCTTGAGCTTGGCAATGGTAAAATACCTAGAAGAGGGCCAACGCCGGGTTCTCCTGAGCTGGGGTCATCATGGGGACCTCGATTTGTGGGTCGACGCGACGTGGGGGTCTGGCGAGTGGGCGAGTGTTGGTTGGGAGCAGTTGACAGCTGATGAAGGCGGAAGCATTATCACTCTGGAGCTGGAGAATCAAGATGGAGTGAAGGGCCCTGAAACTACCCGTCTAAACGATGTTTCAATTGGCACATACGTTGTGTGGGTCAATGTGTTCGACTGGCAAGAGAGTGCAAATATGTTCACGGAAGGTATGGTTTTGTCCAATCCTGCAACTGTCGTGATCTTTGATGGAATTGACGGAGTTGTTGCATCGGTGAAGCAAAAAGCTGGCGATGTGTCCTTCAATGGTGCAGCTTGGTGGAGGGTTGGTGAATTCGTCGCTGGTTCTTGGACACCTTGCATTTCCGATTGCTACACTGCTAACCGCATGGTACGCGTCTCAGTGTCAGCATATACCTTCTACGAGTCGGCATTAGCTGTGGGCGCAAGCTATAAGATCTATCCAGAATCCTCTGGATTCTGGGGTTGTGAGCCAACGAGTTGCGGGTTGCCGGAAGCGGAGGGGTCGGTCAACTCTATCAAGGGATCTTCTGTTTTGGTCTCTGCTGATAGTGAGTATCTTATTTCGGTCACACTCAGCGATTACTACACCATTTATTTGTGGGCGTATGTTAGTGCTGCAGGTTACCGCTCAGGGCACTTGACTATGCTTGAAAAGCTTGAAGTCGGTCAGAGCCAAATAGTGCTAGAATGGAAGCATGGCGGAGATCTCGACCTGGGTGTTATGTCGTATTTTTCGTCTGGTGACGTATCATTTGTGAATTACGAAAACGATAGATTCGTTTTGGATAGCAGCCGTGTTGAATTTCTAAAAGACAGTATAGACGGTAGATTGGGTCCCGAGTCAACTATTCTGGAGAGTCTCGAGAATGGGGGCTATGAGATCTGGATCAACGTGTTTGAATGGCAGGCGGGTTCTGACCTCTTCACTCAAGACCTCGTCCGCACCACGCCTGCCTCTGTGAACATTTTTTGTGAAAGCTGCTATGACGACGAGGACAATAAGCGGGTCGGTTTAGTGGCCGCTGTGACTCAATCTGCAGACGACGTGCCAAACGAGGGTGCACCGTGGTGGAAAGTAGGAGAGTTCGCAAAGTCGGCCTTCTCATCGTTGACATGGCAGACGTGTAGGTCTAACTGTTATTTCAACGCCCGTATGGTTCGGTTCTCACTTTTTGCATATGACCGGTTGAACAACAACCTCCGCATCGAAAATGCTGTGTTTGAAGTTTATTCAGAATATCCTGCAGTCTACGAAAAATGCGAGGGTGTTTCTTGTGGCAGCCTTGTAAGCTCTGGTCCTCTTGCATATGTACCAGCCGTCGGGAAATATCTAGCGCTCGTAAAAATGATCGGGTTTTACACTAGCTATCTAACGTCGTACGTGGGAGAAACTGGAGCCGTGAGGTCCGCAAACATGTTGCCTATGTTGGCCTTCGGCCAAAACAGAGTGGTGGTGAGCTGGGATTCTAGTGCGGATCTCGATTTGTGGGTGGACGCAACGTGGGGGTCGGGCGAGTGGGATTACGTTGGTTGGCAGCAGTTAACAGCTGATGATGGCGCAAGCACCAGCGTTACTCTGGAGCTGGATAACCAGGATGGAGCGGACGGCCCTGAAATTTCCCGTTTGGACGATATTTCGTCGGGCTGTTACGAAGTGTGGGTCAACGTGTTCGACTGGGAAGAGAGTGCAGACAGATTCACGAGAGATATGGTAAGGGCCAGTCCTGTAACTGTTGACGTCTTCTGCTTCGAGTGCCTGGATGACCAAGGGAACAGTCAAAACGGACGTGTCACGGCCATCGTCCAGTCCTCCAACGGACTTCCTGCGAGTGGAAGTCCGTGGTGGAAGGTGGGCCAGTTCATAGCAGAGTCCGGGTCCTCGAGCCTGCGCTGGCAGACCTGCGTCTCAGATTGTTACCAATCTGTCCGCATGGTACACGTTTCGGTCGATGCTGTAGATCTCTTGGACAGATCTGAGGCTCAGGGTGCCACGTATCAACTCTATGCATACTTCTCCCCAGAATCGTATGTGGAGTGTGAAATGAGCAATACCTGTGGAACATTAGTAGCAGAAGGAGAAGTAGGTGGGTACACAGATGTTGCGACTGATAGTGGAGATACAAGTGGAATTAATTACCTTGCATTAATTATGCTCGAGGGCCATTATACAGGCTATTTCATGAAACAAGTTTCTCTCCTCGGTGGTCGGGGCTACAGTAACATGGTAAAAATAATGGGTACTGATCAAAACCGGGTCGTGCTCCGGTGGGACCACGATGCTGACCTTGATTTATGGATCGATGCCACTTTCGGCAGCGGTTCACAGGCCCCATATCAATTTGTCAACTATAACGATAAATCCGCCAGCTTTGATTTTCAATCTATCCACCATGAGTATGATAGTCAAAATGGTCTTGACAACGGCCCTGGAACAGATACAGGCCCTGAAACAGCTAGGTTCGAGGCTCTGACAGATGGTCGCTTCGAGATCTGGGTGAACTTGTTTTCATTTCCCGATGAAAATATTTATAATTTCAAAAATCACAATCTTTCGTTCTCGAGAGAACTGGTCAGAACAGCTCCCGCCAGTGTTGACGTCTTTTGCGATTTTTGTCTTGACGAGGACGGCGTTACGAGAGTTGGTCGGGTCACTACTGTCACACAGTCAGAGGATGACCTACCTTCGAGCGGGGATGTAAAATGGTGGAAAGTGGGAGAATTCAAGGCTGTTGAGTTTGGATTTATCAATGTTGAGTGGTCAACTTGCAAAACAGGTTGCTATAGGGCCTCAACGCGAATGTTTGCGGGTGGACAGCCTCTGACTGTGATTGCCAAATATCTGCTGGATGGTTCTGAACTCCCTGATAAACGGGTGCGAATCTTCGTTGCTGCGCCAGAGACAAAAATTGGGTGCGATCCGGATGTTCTCGAGGGTGATGCAACGTGCGGAACGCCGGTTGCCGAAGGTACGGGGGCAGGCTCTGTCAATGTCCCGCCTGATAAAACGTACCTGGTTGTCGTGACTCTCGAAGGGTATTACAACAGCTATCTCACAGTGTATGTACCAGACGGGGGCGCGGAAATCTCCGCAAATTGTGTAGGATTGCTTGATACAAATCAAGACCGTATTGTGTTACGATGGGGTCATTCTGGAGACCTCGATCTGTATGTGAAAGCCAATTGGGGTTCGGGTGAGGAAGCTGTGATCTACTACGATGAAATGTCCTCGAACGATGGTGATAGTAGTGTAATTCTGGATTTGGACAATCTGAATGGGTTTGATGGTCCCGAGACAACTAGGTTCGAAACTGCGCTGGAGGGTACTTTTGAGGTTTGGGTAAACGTCTATGAATTACCGGGTGATGATCCCGAGTATGCTGATCCCGAAATCGAAAATGGAAAATTCTCAACCCATATGTTGGCGAAAGGGCTTGCAACGATTGACGTGTTCTGCTATTCATGTGTTGTCGCTGTTGATGGTGGTGAAGATGTCAACAAAGTTGGTCTGGCCACATCGATTACCCAGAGTGTGGGCGATATCGAAACGGACGAAGAAGTTGGTTGGTGGAAAGTAGGACAGTTTGTGGCGCCAGCAGGGGATGCAAGGCTGAAATGGGAAACCTGCGTATCAGACTGCTATTCAGCTGATGACCCTTTCGATCTGAGGAGACGCGCAGCTTCTTGGCTGTCACGAATGACAAGTGATTTAAGTTCATCACCTGATGCCAGAACAAAGCTGCAAAAGCATGTCCTCAAACACGATGGCGCACATACCTTGCCCAGGCAAGCACGTCTCCAGCCTGTTCCTCAAACTTTGAGGAACAGGTCTCTGGATCTGTCAAGTCCCCGACACCATCAGAAGAAACACAGGGTAATTGCCGCAAATTATTCGCGACACTCGTTGGATAAATATCCGTATAGATCCGCTCAAATGCGTGCAATTCCTGTCCTGCGCAAGCAGAAGCGAGTCGCTAAGTCTCGTGTTTTCCGAACTCCTGATCCTCGGTTCGCTGCAACTGGCAACTTCTCGTGGACGCACCAAAATTCTGGAAAGGCTAGTGTAGGATACCTGTCGAAGAATAAATTCAGCAAGCACACTCCTCAAGCCTCAACTGAAATTGCTGTTCAGAGGCAGAATTCTCGATCGCAGACTCAAGTACGCATGACCAAGATTCCATCCTCTCGCAACAAGCAACAAGGAGGACGAAAACTTCTCCAAGTTGAGAACTTGAACAATTGGGCTGAGGCTGAAACCCTTCTGCAGATGTCTCTTGACCGAAGCGACTATTTTGCGATCAACGTAATCTCACTTGCGCTTTCGCAGGAAATAGATGCGAAAAAGGCAAATGGCATGGTAACTTCCACGGATGCTTCGGTACAGAAATTGTATGTACTTGCGAAGCTAAATGAGGCGTTGAATCGGGCACTAAAGAACGAGGGCTATATATGTGAGATTTTGAGTGTCTCGCAGATGATTTCCGTCGACTCCAAACTTTTGAATCTGGAATCTGTTAAGAAGCTTTCTCAGATCATGAATACAGTGCTGACAACTGCCAACATACCTTCGTTCCAGACTGAATGCGCCAAAAGTGCTCTGAGCATCAACAGCAAAGCGCTTGATGCCCTTGCATATGCCCAAACTTGCCTGCAGGAGTCAGGACCTAGTCAATCGTCAGATGACGACCCCTTGAGAGAATATGTCAATAATCTTGAAAGCAGCATGAAACGCTTGGCGAGCAAACAACTTGCTTCACTCCTTGAAGGTCAGACAACTGAAACGTGGTTGCAAAACTCGACTAGTCAGATCACGAAGAGAAAATTTAAGGATATACTAGATGTACCCATGAGCTTGAAAGCTGCTGCAGGAGGTCAATCGGGGTTTACTGCGTCATACAAATTGCCAGCAACGATTGTTAAGGATATTGAACAACTTCGGCCTCTTGATGGGTTCTCAGTCCACTTCGATACTTTCCACAATGCTCCTCGCATCGATGGAATTCAACCGATCTCTCCTCTTGTTGCCCTTAGTCTTTCGCATGAAGGGTCTGAGATTCCAGTGTTCGGACTGACAAAGAATGTAGAGATTGTCCTTCCTGTCATCAATCAGGCCATTTGTGAAACCACCCCGTACCAATCGTTTGAGTGCATGTACTGGGCAGGTGATACCTATAAATCCGATGGATGTTACGTGAAGAAGGGGAAGGTGGGAGACGTGTCCGTCACTTGCTCGTGCAGCCATTTGACTAGTATTGTCGTTGTGCCGGGGGTAGTTCCCCCGATCACGACGCCACCGCCAACAACTTCTGGGCCTCCTGTTGTGATCACCACGTCTGCGTCCATCACATCTACTAGTCCGTCAGCAACAAGTGCTCGAGCAGCTCTAGCATCGACGACGCCAGCACCGTCTGCTCCACCACCTCCGATGCAAGTTCAATCGACTCCGGCAGTCGCTTCGGGTCCAATCATTTTTCCGGCTACAGATATTCACGTAGGATACGTCGAAGTTTTGGTAGGTACGAAAGAGAATAGTTTCTTGAATATTACTACTGATGGCGTCATGCCCACCTGCGTTGGTGGAGTCAACGGCGTGGACAAGAAGTTCGTCGTCACTGAGAGCATGACTATGATGGCTATTTCATGTGAGGATGGAGAAACTTCGGCTCGCACGTCTCGCAAGTTTCTTATCGAGCCCGGGCCTGTCGTTGAATTGCGGATGACGCTGGTGGGATCCGTTTCAGCCGCAGATCTCAGAGATGATGCAAAGAATGAAAAGAAATTCCTCATAGATCTGAGTGAGTTTCTTGGTGTTGCAGTTGAACGCATGGCTCTCCTCTCCGTGCAAGATGCCAGGCGTAGGTTATTGTCAATCGACCTAACGGTCGGGGTCGTGACTAACTCTGATGCAGCTGCTGAAAAGATGAGTGCTGATTTTGCTGCTGCGGACTTCGGCGCTTTCATTTCTGCACTTGGCTGGGAGAATATTGAGGTGTCGGGTGTGACGACGGTGATTAGAGGTCCGCCATCCCAGGTTAGCACGCCTGCGCCTACTGCGACAGAAAAGAAACCTTCCAATGTTCCCATAATTGTGGCAGCTGGAGTGGGCGCTGTCGTATTTGTATGTATTTTGGCATCGTTGGTATACTTTTTCCTATCGCATACAGCTGCTAAGAAGAAATTGTCTGAGAAACTGGGGACCACCGAGGCAGGAGGAGCTGAAAACATCGAAGAGGCTACAAATGTACTAGAGCTAGAGCTAGAACCAGAACCTGACTCTGAAGATCTTGTAGATTTCAATAGGGATATACAGCTCGCTAACTGTGGGCCAGAGGTTCTGCGTTTAGTCAAAGAAAGAGCCAAAAAAATGATCGCCGCACCTCACCCAATGGAAGCATCGGCTGGTGCTGTCCATCCCGACCACTTCCGAGTCGCAATGGGCCTCGATGAAATCGATGCACGAATTTGCGGGACTCCCAGACCTAGTTCGACACCAATCTCGGCCGACATTGGTGTTGATTTTTCGTCATTTAGCTTGATGCTCCCGTGGCAAGAGCAAGCGATCAAGGGATCAAGTGGCGGGTCATTGAAATCCGGACATGCCGCTGACGACGATGCAAGTCTGTCTAGTCAAAGATTTCAGAAGAGTTTACAAACTGTCAACTTGTGGAAAGCACAGCAAAAGGTCAAAGTAGAAAATGGCCCGAAGAGATCAGCGACGCCAACCCCACCAGCTACGAACACTAGTCAGAACACAGATGCTCTTGCGAGAAAGAATACAAACGTAGATTCAGGCCCTGCACGCATGCAAATGTTGGATACGCCGGTCAAGTGCGTCGATTTGGAGGCCATTCTTCAGGAGAACCAAGAAGAGACTCAAGAGGATTTGTTTGGAGGAGTTTCCAAGCACTTGTTTTCAGCGTTTGGGGCGGGGCCAAAATAATTTACTTCATCCGCAAAATAATTGATTTTGAATATTGTCA
>Ga0138268_1047818_pt1 | contig 14439 bp, 28 predicted proteins | sample RNAICE20151125_FD_106934 | JGI IMG/M metagenome (GOLD analysis project Ga0138268, IMG submission 106934) | Metatranscriptomics of polar marine prokaryotic and eukaryotic communities from Arthur Harbor ice station, Antarctica -... | ecosystem: Environmental > Aquatic > Marine > Unclassified...
AGAATCTGGTTGTGGAAATCGTTTTTTTGATATATTTCGACGAGAAATAATTATTTATTCAATATTTTTATAGATCTATTTTTATTTATCACCTTTTGGTCTTTTCACACCGTATTTTGAGCGACCTTGAGTTCGATCTTTTACACCACCTGTATCTAACGCACCACGAACGATGTGGTAACGAACACCTGGTAAATCTTTAACTCTTCCGCCACGAATTAAAACAACTGAATGTTCTTGTAAATTATGACCAATTCCAGGAATATACGCAGTAACTTCAAATCCTGAAGTTAGACGTACACGTGCAACTTTTCGAATTGCCGAGTTTGGTTTTTTTGGTGTTGTTGTATAAACTCGTGTACAAACTCCACGTCGTTGTGGACATTTTACCAAAGCGGGACACTTAGTTTTCTTCTTTATTTGAACGCGTCTTGAACGAACTAATTGTTGTATTGTTGGCATAGTATTTAATTTTCAAATTAAAATATAATTTTTTGTTAATCAGTTGAATCTAATTGATATTTTTTCATAAATTTTTCTACACGTCCTTCACTATCAATAACAACTAATGAATCTGTATAAAAAGGGTGATTCGCTAACCATATATCAACTTGTAATTCACGTCTTGTAGATCCAATGAAACAAAGTGGTTTTCCATCACAAAGTATTGGAGCTTCGTTAAACCATTGAGGATGGATATCAGATTTTGGCATATTATTTTTGTAATTATAAAATTAACGTTTAGAGTATTGTGGAGCTTTTCGTGCTTTTCGTAAACCATATTTTTTACGTTCTTTAATACGCGCATCACGTGTTAAGAAACCATAAGGTTTTAAGATTTTACGGTTTGTAGCGTCAAGTTTACATAATTGTCTAGCAACCCCTAATTGAATTGCTTGTGTTTGACCTGTAAGACCACCACCTTTAACTACTGCAATAATATCAAATTGACCTTCTAATTGCAATTTTTCTAAAGGAGCTTTAACCATATTTAAATAAGTGTCGTTGTATTGAAGATAATTTTCTCCAGACACTTTATTTATAATAAGATTACCTTGTCCTGGTACTAAAAAAACGCGAGCAACAGCTTGTTTACGTTTTCCAAGTCCAATATTGTTTTTTTGAAAAACTAATTTTGTATCAGCATTCATATAGTTTTAAATTTGATTAATACTTTGTTTGTAAGTTTTTTTTGTTAACGATTAGTATATAAATTCTAAATTTACATGTTAATTTTGTTATCAAAAGAGATGTTATTTAAATCCAATTTAATTGGGTTTTGAGCTGAATGAGGGTGATTTTCATCACTATAGATATTTAATCGTCTCATTAAGCGTTTTGTTTCTGTAGTTGACAACATTCCTTTAATTGCTCGTTCGATAGTCACTTGTGGAAGTGAATCAATAGCTTTTCGTATCTTTAATGCACTACCTACACGACCAGGATTATTAACAATATAATGTTTACTGTCTTTATTTATAACAATCGAGTCAGCATTCACTAAGATTACATAATCACCAATGTCTATCGCTGGGTAATAATGAGGTTTAATTTTTCCTTTTAATAATGCAACAATAAGTGTTGATAACCGTCCTAACTTTTGACCTTCACAATCAATAATAAACCAATTACGAGTTTCGTATTTCGAACTTGGTAAAAATGTTTTGTTTAAAGAATTCATAATTTTTTCTTTAATTAATACTTAATAGAAATAGTAAATTAATCATTCTGATCACTTTTTTTCAGAATAATATTTAATTTATTTTTTAAAGTAGAAAATACTTCGTCTGCAGATTTTCGACCAAAGTTTTTCAGCTCTTGTAACTGTTCAGGAGAATATTGTAGTAAATCTCCAACAGTGTTTATTTTTGCTTTTTTCAAACAATTATAAGCGCGAACGGATAATTGTAATTCTTCAATAGCAATATTTGTATAAGGTTCAATACTTAATGAACCATTATTTGGTTTCGGTTCAATTATTTCTTGATTAGTCTTTGTTTCAATCAAAGAAGTAAATAAATTAATAATTTTTTGACAAGCTTTTTTTAAGGCGTCAATGGGTTGTATACTTCCATCAGTCCAAATTTCAATAAATAATCTTTCTGTAATAGAATTATCATTATCGTAAACATTTTCAATTTTAAAATTTACTTTTTGAACTGGCATAAATATACTATCAATTTGCAAAAAATTTTTATCTTCATCTGCAAACATTTGTGAAGCTAATTTATAACCAGTTCCATATTCAATTTTAAATTCAATTTCTAAATTGATTGAAGTTGAAATTGTCGCTATATAGTGATTTGAATTAACAATTTCTAATCCAACAGGTAAATCAATTAAATCTGCTGTAACAACTAATGGACCTTGGACTTTTAAACGACCAAATTTAACATCAGTTGTATTTGTTTTAATTACAATACCTTTCAGATTTAACAATATTTCTAGAATATCTTCTCGAACGCCCGGGATGGTTGCAAATTCATGTCGAATTCCAACAATACGGACAGCTGATATTGCAGCGCCTTCTAAATCACCTAATAATACTCGTCTTAATTGATTACCAATAGTTATTCCTTGCCCAGGTTCTAATTCGTTAATTAAAAATTGTCCATAGCAAACACCTGATTGAAGTTTTTCTGATTTTAAAGGCTTAAAATATAGATTGTTCATCTTAAAATATTAAAAATTAATTAGAAATTTAAAACTTAAACACGACGTTTTTTAGGCGGTCGACACCCGTTATGTGGTACTGATGTAATATCTTCAATTGAACTAATTTCAAAGCCTGCAGCTTCTATAGCACGAATTGCGGTTTCACGTCCTGAACCTTGTCCTTTCACTAAAATATGTACACTCTTCATGCCAGTACTTAGCGCGTCAAGTGCAGCTTTTTCTGCTGCTGTTTGAGCAGCAAATGGTGTACTTTTTCGTGCACCTTTAAAACCAGCACTTCCAGCAGAAGCCCATGAAACTGTATCACCTACTAAATTCGTAATTGTTACTATAGTATTATTAAATGTAGATTGAATATGTACAATCCCTTTAACAAAGTTACTTTTATCTTTTCTATTTGTTTGAGCCATGCTAAAATAAAATTTTTATTGTTAATTCAAATACTTTTATTTTTTCTTATTTGTAACAGTTTTTTTAGAACCGCGTCTTGCTCGTGCATTTGTTCGTGTACGTTGTCCTCTAACTGGAAGACTACTACGATGACGTTTACCACGATGACAATTAATTTCATTCAATCGTTTTATATTTAAACCATTGAATCTTCTAAGATCTCCTTCTAGTTTTAATTCTAGTATAGGGTCTTCAATTGCTTGACGTAATGCCACTGTCTCTTCTGTTGTTAAATCATTCGTTCTTGTTTCAGGGTCAATACTTGCTACTTCGATAATCTTTTTAGCTGAAGTAAGACCAATCCCATGAATATATGTAAGAGCGTATGTTATTCGTTTATTTCTTGGTAAATCAACACCAACTAATCTAACCATTATCTTAACTCCTTTTAAATATTATCCCTGACGTTGTTTGTGTTTTGGGTTCGGACAAATTACCATAATTCTACCATGTCGTTTAATTACACGACACTTATCACACATTTTTTTAACAGATGGACGAACTTTCATTGTATTTTTTAGTTAGAATTTAAGTATATTTTTTTTTATAAATATTTGAGTATATAATGTCGTCAACTTCTTTTGAAATATCAACTAGAACCCCTGCCATAATTAATAATGAAGTTGTACTTAATCCATTCAAACTTGATATTTGGAGTATCACTTCAATTAAATTTGGAAGAGTGGCCAATATAGCTAAAATAAGTGCACCTAAAACTGTTAAACGATTCATTACTTTTTTTAAATAAAAAGTAGTTTGAACTCCTGGTCTAATTCCTGGGATTGTTACTGCCATTTTTTGTAATTGGTCAGCAATATCTTTCGGATTTAAAACAATTGTTGAATAGAACGAACTGAATAATAATATTAATCCGAAATAAAATACCCAATAAATAATTTTTGATGCTATCCCACTAATTGGTAAATTTAACTGAGGAAATAAACCTAAATTACTAATATAACCTGGCAAAACTAAAACTGTAGTAGTTAAAATAATTGGCATAACGCCCGCTTGATTTAAGCGAATTGGTATGTAGTTATTAATTAAATTTGATGAACCTACTCGTCTTTGATTTAATTGTTTTGAGGATATAATAGGAATTCTTCTTACTCCTTCTTGTAATAAAACAATGCCACAAAGTGAAAGAATAATTAAACCAGTAATAATAGTTATACTAGGTAGAGTTAAATTATCTACATTCTCTGTTATTAAAGTTTTACAAAGATTCGGGAAACTTGAAACAATATTTGTATAAATAAGTAGCGAAGCTCCATTCCCTAACCCATAATCGGTTACTAATTCACTTAACCATAGTACAATCATTGCTCCAGTTGTTAACCATAAAACAATTTCTAAAAGTAATTGGGTATTCCAATTAAATAAAATTGGTCTTAAGTAAAGTCCTAAACCGACGCTTTGAATTAATGCCCAAACTAGTGTCACAAATCGTGTTAAACGATTTAATGACCGACGAGCATTTAAATCACCCTCTTTTTGTAATTTAGACAAAGAAGGAGAAAATGCTATGATAAGCTGAATAAAAATCGAAGCATTAATATAAGGGAAAATATTAAGTGTAAATAACCCAATTACAAATGTGTCTTTTCCAGAAAAAGTACTTACAATATTTCTTGCAAATGGATTATTCTGAATATAAAGGGCCAAATCTGTATGATTAATGCCAGGGATTGGAAGAAAACTACCGATTCGAATAAATAAAATGACACCTAAACTAATCAACAAACGTTGTAAAATAATACGAAGACTTATACTATTAAGAATTTTCACTGTTTTGTTTTCAATTCAATTATATGATTATTATCGTAGTTTAAGTTATTATCTTATTTCAAATTTAGATTTCGTTTTTTTGAAACTTCTGCTTTCGTCGTTAATTGATTTAATGCACAAACAGCTGCTCGAGCATTATTCAATAAATTATTGGATCCTAATTGCTTAGCAATTACATTTTTAACCCCTGCAACTTCTAAAACAATCCGAGTCGCACCACCTGCGATAACCCCAGAACCTTCAATAGCAGGTCGCATAATAATGTGACAAGCACCAAATCGACCTATTACATCATGTGGTATACTTAATGATTTAGTAAGAGGAAGAGTTATTAGATTTTTTCGGCCATCTGTTTTGGCTTTTTTAAAAGCATTTACTACATCATCTGCTTTTGCGACACCAACACCAACTGTACCATTTTCATCACCAAGGACAACAATTGCACGGAAACTTAATTTTTTACCACCCTTTGTTACTTTTGAAACTCGACTAATTTTTATTAATCGTTCTACAAATTTTGGTTCTTGTGGTTGATTATTACGTCGCGAATTTTTTTTCAATTTATTAAGTTGTTTTAAATCACTACTCATAAAACTTTTTTGATTTTGCTACTTTTTTCTAAATGTTGAATTAAAATTGAAGACCACCAGCTCTAGCACCATCTGCTAAAGCCTTAACACGACCATGGTATAAGTATGGTCCACGATCAAAAACAATTTTTGTAATATCTTTTTTCAAACTTAATTCTGCTAATTTTTCACCCATAATTCTTGAAGCTTCGCACGTTCTACCATTTTCGACTTTCAATTTTATAGAACGATCTAAAGTTGAACATGATACAAGTGTTCTTGATGTTGTATCATCAATGATTTGAGCATAAATATTTTCGTTTGAACGGTACACTGATAACCTTGGTCTATCAACAGTACCTTTAATTCGGCCACGTAATGTATCACGTTTGAGAATTTTATATTTACTCGGTTTTAAACGTTTATTTTTATTTTTTAGTTTTAATAAGGCTTGTTTTGAGAATCTCATAATTCTAAGTTTTAAGTTTAAATATTAAAATATAATTTAACTACCTGTAATCTTACCGAAATAATTTTATAATGTGAATCACTTTATAAATTATTTACCAGATTTACCTGCTTTACGAAGAACTTGCTCATCTTTATACATAATACCTTTTCCTTTATATGGTTCTGGGCGTCTCCATGAACGAATATTAGCAGCAAATAAACCAAGTAACTCTTTATTACATGATTTTAAATTAATTGTTGTATTTTGAACAACTTCAACTGTAACCGTTTTTGGTATTTCAAGTTTAACAGGATGACTATAACCTAAACTTAGCGTTATATCGTTGCCTTGAACAGCTGAACGATAACCTACACCTTTTAAAAGTAATATTACTTCAAACTGCTCAGATACTCCAATAATCATATTGTTAATCAAAGTACGATTTAATCCATGAAGTGCTCTAATACTTCTTGTAGTTACATTTTCTTTTAAATTAACATTCAAGATGTTTTCGTTTTTTACAATTTCAATAACTTCAGGTACTGTAATTTCTAAAGTACCAAATTTTCCTTTAACCGTGATGTCTGAACCACTACAATTCACATCAACATCGTTTGGTATTTGTATAGGTAATTTTCCGATACGTGACATTTGAGAAGCTCCTTATTTTACCATATATAACATAAAACTTCACCACCAATGCATAATTCTTTAGCTTTTAAATTTGTCATTACTCCTTGTGATGTTGAAATAATAGCAATACCTAAATTATCTAAAACAGTTGGTAATTTTTTTGAATTGGCATACACTCTTAAACCTGATTTGCTTACTCTTTCTAATTTAGAAATAACAGGTTGACGTTCTTTACCTTGATATTTTAATGAAAGTAATAAGTATTTAAAATTATTATCTTCATAGTTTTCAAAGTTTTCAATATAGCCTTCTTCTTTTAATATCGTTGTTATTGCTAACGACATTTTTGTTGCAGGTATTTGCACTATTTGGTGCTTTACCATATTTGCATTTCGAATTCGCGTTAACATATCTGAAATATTATCTGTTACCACATTTTTCTCCTTCTAAATTTTAATTTTTATCGGTTTACTCTTGAGACCAACGTTTTCGTTTTAAATGGCGTTTTCGATCCCATACACGATTAATTTCAGAAAATGAAGAATACTTATCATAGTAGCCACTGTCATTCAATGGGAAACGTAAAAATTTAAAAAGAATCATTCCATTTAAAATACGATCCATTGTTGTTGCACGATATTTTGGTAAACAATTATCTAAAACAATTGTAATGGTAAAACCTTCTGCTTTATCCACATCGTCATAATCAATTTCTGGAAAAATCAGTTGTTCTTTTAAACCAAAAGTAAAATTTCCTGCTTTGTCAAAACTTCGTAATGATAAACCACGGAAGTCACGAATTTGAGCAAAAGTAAAGAAAATTAATTTTGTTAAAAACGTATACATTTTTTTCACCACGTAATGTTACCGTTAAACCTAATTCTAAATCTTCTCGAATTTTGAAACCAGCAATGGCTTTTTTAGATTTTGTAATAACAGGCTTTTGACCAGTAATTTTCTCAAACTCTTGAATGCTTTTTTTTAATACATTTGTATTTTGTGCCGCTAAACCTAAACCACGGTTAATCTGGATTTTTTTAAGTTTCGGTACAGTATGCGGATTCTTAAATAAATCTGGACTATTTTTAAGAATAATTGGCTTGATACCATTTTCATATTCTTGTTTAATACCATCGAGCAAGCTATGAATTTCAGCAACTTCTTCTATTGAATGTTGAGTTAGCATATTATTTTTTAATTAGATAATTTAACATTTGAATGATGAATGGGTGCTTCAAATTGTTTTATTTCACCAACTTCATTTTCAGTTCGAGGTTTAATATGTTTAAATTTAAAATTAACACCTTTTACGATAATTTTGCCTGTTTTTTTATTAATACTAGCAACTTCACCTGTTTCACTTTTATGAAACCCAGAAATAATTGTTACTTTATCTCCGATTTTCACGTGCATATTTTTTTTGTTTGATCATTTATAAAACCTCCGGTGCTAATGATACAATTTTTGATAAATTTTTGTCACGTATTTCTCGAGCAACTGGACCAAAAACGCGTGTTCCACGTGGATTATTATCAACGTTTACAATTACACTGGCATTATCATCAAATCGAATATACATTCCATCAGCTCGACGAATAGTTTTCCGAGTTCGAACAACAATTGCTCTAACGATATCAGAACGCTTAATTGGCATGTTCGGAAGAGCTTCTTTAACTACCCCGATAATTGTATCGCCAATTTCTGCATACTTTTTATTACCACCTAGAACCCTAATACACATAATTTTTTTTGCACCAGTATTATCTGCTACAGTTAACATTGTTTGAGGATAAATCATAAAGAGACTTTTTAACTAATTAACGATGACTTTGAAATAATCTTGATTAATTTCCAACGTTTTTTTTTACTTAATGGACGACATTCTTGAACTAATACTTGATCACCAATACTACACTCTTCTAACTCATCATGTGCATAGTACTTTTTAGTTTTTAGCATTGTTTTAGAATAGATCGGGTGAGGATATCTATTTTCAATTTTTACTACAATCGTTTTTTGCATTTTATTACTAACGACCACACCAATTTGTTCTTTTACTGGCATTTAAAACTCCTTGAATTTTAATAACTGGTTTTTAATTTGCAATTAATTGGTTAATTACGTTTTCTTCGTTGCTTTCTTTTTCTTCTAATCTCATACCTAAAAGAGTTTTTAATTGCGCTAATCTACGTTTAGCAATTGTTAGGTCATGTGATTTAAAACTTTGACGAGTAGCTTTTTTAAAACGTAGATTAAAAATCTCGGTCTCAGTTTTTATAATTTCCTCAGAAATTTCCTTATTTGAAAGAGAAATAATATCAGCAAATTGAGATAAGCTCATAAATTATTTAATGATATCTTTAATAATAAATTTTGTTTTTAATGGTAATTTGTATGAAGCTAAGCTTAATGCAGCTTTAGCAACTTCTTCTGGAACTGAACTAATTTCAAATAAAATAGTTCCTGGTCGAACCACAGCAACCCAGTAATCTACTGTACCTTTACCTGCACCCATACGAGATTCTGCTGCTCGAGCTGTAACTGACTTATCTGGGAATATTCGAATAAATAACTTAGCACCACGTTTTGTATATCGAGTGATAGTACGACGAGCTGCTTCAATTTGACGCGATGTTATCCATGTAGGCTCTAAAGCTTGTAATCCAAAGTCACCAAAGCAGATTACATTTCCTTTAGTTGCTTTACCTTTCATGCGCCCTCGGTGGTGCTTTCGATATTTTGTTCTTTTTGGACTTAACATAATTAATATTATTTTTATAAAGTTACACTAATTTGAATAACAAAAGATTTTATTTCGTTAAAATTTCATTTTTAAATAACCAAACTTTGATTCCTAATACACCATAAATAGTGTGAGCTTCTCTTGTTGAATAATCAATATCTGCTCGTAATGTTTGTAAAGGTACACGACCTTCACGAATCCATTCACTTCGCGCGATTTCAGCACCATTTAAACGGCCAGAAACTTGGATTTTTATACCATTAACATTTTGTTTTTGTGCACGTTGTAAAGCTTCTCTAATTGCACGACGAAATGCTACTCGTTTTTCTAATTGTTCTACAACTAAATCAGCTAAAAGAGTAGCATTTAAATCTACTTGTTCTACTTCAAAAACGTTAATTGTTAATTGACGGTTTACTGGTAAAAGTTTTTTAATATTATTTAATAAATTCTCAAGACCTGTACCAAGTTCTCCGATAAGAACGCCTGGTTTACCAGTCTCAATATTTAATTGAATTTGATCATTTAATCCATTACGATTAATACGAATATTTGAAATACTATTAGCTCTTGATATAGTACTTAAATAAGTACGGATTTTATCATCTTCTTTTAAAATATGTGCATATTGATTAAAATTCGCGTACCATGTTGACTTATGTTCCTGTGTAATTCCTAATCGAAATCCTAAAGGATGTGTCTTTTGCCCCATAGATAAATTTAATTTTTAATTTTTAATTTATTTCTGTTAACACTACTGTAATATGACAAGTAGGTTTTAAAATCTTAAAAGCACGTCCTTGTGCACGTGGTCGAATACGTTTTAATTTTGGACCTTCATCTGCAAAAATTTGATCCACGATTAATTTCTTTTTATCTAATCCGTAATTATGTTTAGCATTTGCAGCTGCTGAATGGATAACTTGCCAAATCGGACCACTTGCATCGTATGGTAAAAATTCAAGAATCATTAAAGCTTCTTGGTACGAGCGACCGCGTAATTGATCGATAACTCGTCGAATTTTATGCGGAGACATGCGAATATATTTTGCTCTAGCTTTAACTGATTGAGTGTTCGACATAATCTATTGTATTATTTTGAATAAAATTTTGTAGTAACAAATGAAATTACCAAATTGATTCTGGTTTTTTAATTGGTGTCCGTGTAAGATAATGCAATTTCAATGTAATTGTAGTCTCGGTAATTTGATTTTCGCAATTTGACTTAGGTTTTAAAAATCTATTAGTTTGATAACTATCATTCAAATATACTGAATCAACCCAAATATCAAAGAAATTAATTGAAAAGTCATTATGTAATGATAACATAGAAGAATATAATATAGCTAATAAGTTCTCTCTCTCTGTTGGATTTGAATCTAATAGATACAAGATATCATCAATAGCATAATAAATATATTTGTTCGTAAAACTAGTTAAAATATTACGTGCAGTTAATGATAAAGGAATCTTATATTGAATTTGAAAAGTTTTTAAAAACTGACCATTTAATGATCCATCAGCTAGTTTAAATGTTTTTAAAGATTGGCCATTATATTCACCTTTATCTTTTAACTTTATTTTCATTCCAGTCTGATACGGTAAAGGTTTTCCATCACTTAAACCAGTCCGGTTTGATTTTACTGTATCTTTTTCTTCATCTATTAATTTATTTAATTCACTACAGTAACACTGATATGTTTGAGCAGTACATTTTTGATGATTTTCCCAAGGTCGTCTTTTGATTTTTACACTTAGGGTTGATGAAAAATCATTACGATCTTCAAATCGAATACATGGCTTCTTTTCATCTACCTTACATTTATTCCTACAATTAACTTTGTTTTCTTCTTGACCTCCGAAATCACGACATTCTTTTTTACATATTTTTGTTTTATCTAAGACACAACGGTCTGTACAATTAATCTTTTTTTCTTCTTGACCTTCAAAATCACGACATTCTTTTTTGCATATTTTTGTTTTATCTAAAACGCACCGTTCAGATTCTGGACTTAAATTATAGCGTTTTTTACGTAACACTAATCGTTCGTTTTTCGAGAGCTGATGTTTTTCTCGTTCACTTTTCGGTAAATCTAAATAATAACATATCTTTGTTTTAGTTTCTGTAGATTTATCTATTTGTAAACTTAAACATTTTTGCTTTATATTTAACTCAGATCTTTCTTTTTCAGACATAATATTATTTATCTTTGTCTAGTGAGTAATCCTAAAAGTATGGAGCGATTTAAGTTTTTAGAAATAATTCTTATTAACGTTTTGCTTTTTTATCAGTTTTAATATGCGATTTAAAAGTACGTGTTGAAACAAATTCACCTAGTTTGTGTCCAACTAATTGATCAGAAATAAAAACCGGTACATGTTGTTTTCCGTTATATACTGAAATTGTAAGTCCAATCATACTAGGTAGTATTGTTGATGATCTAGACCAGGTTACAATAGTTGCATCCTTTTTTCCACCAGCATTCGCTTGAGTGATTTTTTTTAATAAATGATAAGCCACAAAAGGACTCTTTTTTAACGATCGTGACATTTTAAAACCTTTTCATTAATTTTTACTTAATTATGATCGACGACGAAGAATATAAGCATCACTTAATTTTTTCTTTTTACGAGTTTTAAAACCTAATGCAGGTTTTCCCCAAGGAGTTAATGGACGTGCACGTCCAATTGGAGCTCGGCCTTCACCACCACCATGAGGGTGATCACATGGATTCATTACTGAACCACGAACAGTTGGACGTTTACCTAACCATCGTGTACGACCAGCTTTACCACTTTGTACTAGAAAAACATCATTGTTACTAACTTCACCGATAGTGGCACAACACTCTTTTCGTAAAAGACGGATTTCTTTTGAAGGTAAACGTAAAGTTACATAGTTTCCTTCTTTAGCTAAGATTTTTCCTGATGTCCCACCTGCTCGAACAATTTGACCACCTTTATTTGGAACTAATTCAATATTGTGAATTGATGTTCCTAATGGAATTTCATCTAATGGCATTGAATTGCCTATTTTTAATGGGCTATTTGGGCCAGAAGAAATAGAATCTCCAACATTTAAATTTTTAGGGTGTAATATATAACGCTTTTCTCCATCTGAATAATGAACTAACGCAATTCGTGCATTTCGGTTTGGATCGTATTCAACTGACACAATACGACCTTCTACTTCAGTTTTATTTCTTTTAAAATCAATTAATCGGTAACGACGTTTATGGCCGCCACCACGGTGACGAATTGTAATAACACCACGATTGTTTCTACCTTTATTTCGATGATTTTTACGAATTAAACTTTTTTCTGGCTTAGTTTTTGTAATTTCACTAAAGTCTGACAATGCTCGATTTCTTGTACCAGGAGTATATGATTTATAAAGACGAATAGCCATAAATGTAATTCTTTGCTTTATTAATTATTAATTAGTTCTCAGTAAATAAGTTGATTACATCACCTTCAGACAAAGTTACAATTGCTTTTTTATATTGTGATTTCCAACCAATATATTTACCTACTCGTTTTTGTTTTCTTGGTAAACGACAAGTGTTAACTTTTGTTACCTTTACATCAAATAAATACTCAATTGCTGATTTAATTGTAATTTTGTCCGAATAACGATCAACAACAAATGTGTATTGATTATTTTCTAAGAGTCTCGTAGCTTTATCAGTAATAATTGGATATTTTACTACTTGCTCATTACTAAGATGGTATTTTGATGAGTTATTCACAAAAAGTCTCCTTTATATCATTGACAGCTAATGGTGTTAAGATAATTTGTTTTGCTTTAATTAAACTCAAAGTATTTAATTGTGATGCACAAATTAACTCAAGATTTTTAATATTTTGAACCGATAATTTTAATGATGTAGTTTTATCTGATACAACTAATAATGTCTTTTGGTCTAAATTAATTCCACAGTTTTGACAAGTTTTACAAAAATCACTTGTTTTTGGACTTTCAAAACTAGCTTCTAAATTTTCAATTAGCAAGATATTATCTTTTTTGTTATATAACAAAGTTTGTAACGCTAAACGTCGTTCCTTTTTGTTTAACTTATATTTTTTTGTCATTGGTTTAGGACCAAAAATTACACCACCACCTTTCCATAAAGGTGATCGGTTAGAACCTGCTCTAGCACGACCTGTTCCTTTTTGTTTCCAAGGTTTTCGACCACCACCTCGAACTTCACTTCGCGTTTTCGTTGAAACAGTACCTTGTTTCTTTGAAATATGATGTCTTAAAATATCTTTATGAACTAAATAATTTCCTGAGTTTTCAAGAATTTGTAATTGTAATTCACATGTTGAATCTAATTTCTCTCCTGTCAGATTTACAGGACTATACGTTATTACTTTTTGAACACTCATACCTTAAAATTTTGTATTTTTAATTATTTCAATTAACTTATTCGAAAGGCATAATACTTAATAAATTTCCCGGTTTTCCAGGAACAGATCCTTTTATAACTAGAATATTTTCTTCACTATTAGTTTGGATCACTTTAAGTTTTTTAATAGTTGTTACTTTATTACCTAATTGACCTGCCATTTTTTTACCAGGTAAAACACGACCAGGCGTTGTACCCATACCAATAGAACCTGGCGCTCTGTGATTTTTTGAACCATGTGTCATCGGTCCTCGCGTGAAGTTGTAACGTTTTTGAAGACCAGAAAATCCTTTACCAACACTTTTTCCACGTATATTTACAAGTTGGCCGACAGAAAAAGAGTCAACATTTAAAATTTGACCCACTTCAAAATCGTTCATAGTTTCATTTAAACGAAACTCTTTTAAATACTTTAATGGCTGAATATTAGATTTTTGTAAATGACCTAATTCAGGTTGAGTTAACGATTTACTTGAAATCTTTCCATAACCAATTTGAATTGAATTATAACCATCTTTCAAAACAGTTTTTACTTGTGTTACAACACAAGGTCCAACTTTTAAAATTGTTACGGGAATGATATTACCTGATTCATCAAAAATCTGTGTCATTCCAATTTTATTTCCTAATAACCCTAAAGTCATTTGTTCCTCCAAACTAAATTTCTTATATTAACATAAATAAAAAATGCTTAAATTTAAAGCAGTAAGATAATTAAAA
>Ga0138268_1116837_pt1 | contig 14384 bp, 28 predicted proteins | sample RNAICE20151125_FD_106934 | JGI IMG/M metagenome (GOLD analysis project Ga0138268, IMG submission 106934) | Metatranscriptomics of polar marine prokaryotic and eukaryotic communities from Arthur Harbor ice station, Antarctica -... | ecosystem: Environmental > Aquatic > Marine > Unclassified...
CAAGTTTTATTAAGTAAGTAAAAAAATAAAAATATGGATGATTTCAAAACATACTTGTCAACAGCCCCCGTTATTTTAACGGTTTGGATGAGTCTCACTGCTGGGCTTCTTATTGAAGCGAATCGTTTTTATCCGGATGCTTTATTTATGGGCTATTAATTTATAAAATATCGTTGAGCAAGTAAGTTTAATAATTAAAGTTTTCTTTGTAGTAATTAATTTTATTATAAGATACGGGAAAGTCCTATACTTTCCCGTATTACAATAACATTGTATACGTAACTACTAGACGTATAGGCTTTTTTGGTTTAATCTTTTTTTATCAATTGTGCAATTTTTGAGACAATTGTTTATAGTTTTAACGTTAATTATAATATCTCGATATCATGCCGTTAGGAATTTTAGGTAATAAAATTGGGATGACCCAAATCATAGATGAAGTTGGGAATTTAGTACCTGTGACTATTTTACGTGCTGGACCTTGTACTGTAACGCAAATAAAAACAGTGGAAACGGATGGATACAGTGCAGTTCAATTAGGATATGCACAAGTTTCTTCAAAAGTTTTAACTAAACCTCGAATTGGGCATTTGGAGAAAATCGGTGTACCACTTTTACGGTATTTACATGAATACAAGGTTATTGACTCTACTGAACTAAAATTAGGTCAAACTATTGGGGTTGATATTTTTACAGTTGGTAATATTGTTAATATAACTGGAAAAAGTATTGGTAAAGGTTTTGCTGGTTTACAAAAACGCTATAATTTTGGTCGTGGTCCTATGACACACGGTTCAAAAAATCATAGAGCCCCCGGTTCAATAGGCGCGGGTACAACACCTGGTCGTGTTTATCCTGGTAAAAAAATGGCGGGTCATTTAGGCGCTAAACAAGTAACCATCAAAAAATTAAAAGTGTTAATTGTTGATGTGGAAAATAATCTAATTATTGTAAAAGGTGCTATTCCTGGTAAACCCGGCAATTTAATAAGTATCCAACCTTATACATTTAGTAATTAAATTATTGTTTTTTATGGTTAGTAAACATAAACAAAGAGTTAACGGAATAATTTATTCAAAAAAGATTAACCATTTGAATTCAGAAATATTCCGTCTTCATCAAGGTATTTTAATTGATGAAATTAAACAAGTTTCAACAACGAAAAAAGCACTTTGGTCATTAGAAGATAAAAAGTATACTTTTCTAGCTTCTTCATTTGTGACAAAAGAATGGATGAAACGAGCAATCGAAACATGTTTTAATGTTCGTGTTATTAAAGTAAATACTAGTAATTTACCGACAAAGAAAAAACGTGTGGGTAAATATATCGGAGTAAAGGCCAAATTAAAAAAAGTTATTATTACACTGAATCCAAATGATGAAATTCCATTATTTTCAGATATTTAGTTTTACGCACCCTTAGTAATTTTTCATGGTTATCAAATTATATAAACCAAATACACCCGGAACACGGACACTTGCTCTTCTTGACTACAGTGATTTATCAAAAGTCAAACCTCAAAAATCATTAACGCAACCCAAATCTAAACGGGCAGGGCGAAATAATCGGGGTGTCATTACTGTTCGTCACCGTGGTGGTGGTCACAAGCAAAAATATCGTAATATTGATTTCATTCGAAATAAATTTAAAGTTGACGGAAAAGTCGCAACTATTGAATATGATCCGAATCGAAATACAAAAATCGCATTAATACATTATAGTGATGGCGACAAACGTTATATTCTCGCACCAGAAGGATTGCAAATTGGAGCCGAAATACTATCTGGTACAGATAATATCCCAATTCAAATTGGTAATGCTTTACCTCTGTCGATGATTCCCCTTGCTACAGAAATTCATAATATAGAATTAAATATTTTTCAAGGTGGGAAAATTGTACGTGCAGCGGGAACTTATGCCACTCTTTTAGCCAAGGTAGGTGATTATGTTACTTTACGCCTACCTTCAAAGGAAGTCCGTTTAGTTCATAAAAATTGTTATGCAACTATTGGCCGTTTGTCAAATATTGATGCATATGGTGTTCGGCTTGGTAAAGCGGGTCGGAAACGTTGGTTAGGTTGTCGTCCTGTTGTTCGTGGGGTTGTTATGAACCCGTGTGATCACCCGCATGGTGGTGGTGAAGGCCGTTCACCTATTGGTCGAACAAAACCGTATACGCCATGGGGTAAACCTGCGTTAGGTGTTAGAACCCGATCAAAGCGTAAATACAGTGATGTTTTAATTATTCGACGTAAAAAATAGAAAGTCTAAATGGGAAGATCCGTAAAAAAAGGTCCGTTTGTCGCTTATCATTTATTAAAAAAAGTGGACGCTTTAAATGAGGGTGGTAAGTTAGAAGTGATAAAAACTTGGTCCCGTTCATCAACTATTATGCCATCTATGATTGGGCATACGATTGCTGTTTATAATGGAAGAATCCATATTCCAGTTCTGATTTCAGAACAGTTAATTGGTCATAAGTTGGGTGAATTTGCTCCCACACGAACTTTTCGGTCACATATAAAAGCTGATAAAAAGGTACGAAACTAGTTTTTAACAATTATAAAGTAATTTTAGGTTATGACGATTGAAGATATTATTTCGGCCCAAGCTGTTGCAAGATATATCCGTATGTCGCCAACAAAAGTGCGTCGAGTTTTAAATCAAATACGTGGTTGTTCGTATGAAGAGGCGGTACTCTTATTAGAATTTTTACCTTACCGCGCATGTGAGCCTGTTTGGCAAGTTGTTCAATCTGCCGCGGCTAATATTCAAACAAAACATGGTTTAAATAAACAGGATCTAGTTATTCAAGAAGTTTTTGTTAGTCCAGGTCCAGTTTTGAAACGGTTTCGACCACGTGCCCAAGGTCGAGCATTTGCAATTCGAAAACCAACTTGTCATATTACGGCAATTGTTGGAGTTAAAAATTAAATTGAATAAAAAATAATCGTGGGTCAAAAAGTTCATCCATTGGGATTTCGATTAAATACCACACAAAAACATAGATCAACTTGGTTTGCTCAAATTAGCCAATATTCTACATTGTTAGAGCAAGATGCAAAAATTCGAAAGTATTTAACTGAAAACTATAGTTCTGCGGGTATCGCAAATATTGAAATTGAGCGGACATATAAATTAAATAATGTGTTTTTAAAAATTTATGTCGCGAAACCCGGTGTTATTATTACAGAGTCGGGCTCGGGTCTGATTAATTTAACAAAGAAGTTTAAAACATTACTACCACGTGTTAATAAAGTAACTATCGATGTTTTTGAAGTTGCAGAACCTGATACACATGCTACTTTACTAGCGCAATTTATAGCTAATCAATTAGTTCGTCGGGTCGCTTTTAAACGGGTTGTTCGTAAAGCTATTGAACGGGCTCAAGCCCAGGATATAAAGGGAATAAAAGTTCAAATTGCCGGTCGGTTAAATGGTGCGGAAATTGCAAGAACGGAATGGGTAAAAGAAGGGCGAATGCCATTACAAACCTTGCGTGCTGATATTGATTATGCTACAGCCTCCGCTAAAACCATTTATGGAATTTTAGGTGTTAAGGTTTGGTTGTTTAAAGGCGAATCTTTGTCTTAAATCTATAAATTATAATTTGTTTTTATTATTCGGTAGAGATATATGCTTAGTCCAAAAAGAACGAAGTTTAGAAAACAACAACGGGGTCGAATGAAAGGTCGTGCTTCGCGTAATAATACAATTGCATTTGGTGATTATGGCCTTCAAGTTCAAGAATGTGGTTGGTTAACATCTCGCCAATTAGAAGCTACCCGTCGGACGATTACACGTTATACTAAACGTGATGGTCGGCTATGGATTAAAGTTTTTCCTGATAAATCCATAACAGCGCGAGCTGCCGAGTCACGTATGGGTTCCGGTAAAGGTTCACCCGAATATTGGGTTGCGGTAGTGAAACCTGGCAACATTATTTTTGAAATTGCTGGGGTTACATTGGATGTCGCTCAGCAAGCCATGAGTTTAGCCGCCTATAAATTACCGTTGAAAACAAAATTTATTTCAAAAGCTGATTAAGCCAGATTTTTTTGGTTTATTTGAATTATATCGATTGGATTGAAAGAATTAATTATGGCCCGTAAACAGAAAATCGGAATTGTTGTTAGTAATAAAATGGATAAAAGTATCGTTATAACAACAGAGACAAGATATAAACATAATTTGTACGCAAAAATTATGACGAAAACAAAACGTTATACTGTTCATGATCCAGAAAATACTTGTAATATCGGGGATACTGTTTTAGTTGAAGAGCATCCTCCAATTAGTCGTAAAAAACGTTGGATCTTTAAGACAATAGTTAAATAAAATAAGCATGTAATAATATTACTTATGATACAACCTCAAACTCAATTAACAATTGCAGATAACACGGGAGCACGTAAAATTATGTGCATTCGTGTACTTGGTGGTAATAAAAAGTATGCTAGTGTTGGCGATATTATCATTGGTGTTGTTAAAGAATCTTCACCACGTATGCCTGTTAAACGTTCGGATATTGTTCGCGCTGTTATAGTTCGTACACGAAAAGGAATTTCGCGAAAAAACGGAACATGTATTCGTTTTGATGATAACGCTGCGGTTTTAATTAATGCCCAAAACAATCCAAGAGGTACTCGGGTGTTTGGCCCTATTGCCCGTGAAATTCGTGATCGAAATTTCACACGGGTTGTTTCGTTAGCTCCGGAGGTTTTATAGTTTTATTGGTCTTAAATATGAAATTAAAAATAGGGGATACAGTAAAAGTTATCTCGGGAAATGATAAGGGAAAATTTGGTAAAATCAAAAAAATTGTTAAATCCGATCTAACAATCGAAGGTATTAATATTAGAACTAAGCATATAAAACCAGCAACAAAAGAAAAATCCGGTGAGATTATTCAACAAGAAACACCCATAAACATATCAAATGTTTTATTATGTGATTCTGATAATATACCTAGTCGTTTTTCATTTGTTAAAAATGGAAAAGATAAAGAACGAATTTCTAAAAAAACTGGTAAAAAAATTTAATAAGTCAATGGTAGTAAAATTTAGAAGTATGTATAAAGATGTCATTATAGGCTCTTTATATAAGTCTTTAAATTGTACAAATAAGCATCAAGTCCCGAAATTGGTTAAGATCAAAATAAATCGAGGGCTTGGTTTATCAGCGCAAAATAGTGCGGTTTTAAAAAAAACAATTGAGGAATTTCGAATTATTAGTGGGCAGCAACCTGTGGTAACTTTTGCTCGAAATTCAATAGCAAGTTTTAAAGTTCGTGAAGAAATGCCTCTTGGCGTAACTGTTACGTTACGGGGAGATAAGATGTATTCTTTTTTAGATCGTTTTATAAATATTGCATTGCCTCGTTCTCGTGATTTTCAAGGCTTAAATCCTAAAGGTTTTGATAAATTTGGAAATTATACGGTTGGTTTAACGGAACAACTTCTTTTTCCCGAAATAAGTTATGATTCGGTCGATCAAACCCGCGGTTTTAATATCACATTTGTTACGAATGCAAAAACTCGTGAGGCTGGTGCAATGTTATTGCGTGAGTTCGGTTTACCCCTTAGGGAAAAAATTTAAAGGTAATAACAATAACTTTGTATTTATGGTTAATGATGTTATTTCGGATATGTTAACTCGCATTCGTAATGCTAGTAAGGTAAAACACCATTTAGTTCAGGTACCGTTTACGAAAATGACTTTGGCAATTGCTTTGGTTTTAAAAGAAGAGAACTTTATTGAAGATTTTCAAGAATTCGCGGAGAATGATCGAAAATTCTTATTAATTTTATTAAAATATAAGGGAAAAGGCCGCAATCAACAACCGGCGATTACGACTTTAAAACGAATAAGTAAACCTGGTTTACGTGTTTATTCAAATGTTAAAGATTTGCCGGTTGTTTTAGGAAATTTTGGTGTTGCGCTGGTATCAACATCGAAAGGTGTTATGACCAATTTTAAAGCAGCCAAACTTGGTATTGGTGGCGAAATTCTATGTTATATTTGGTAGTCTTATAAAAAAAAATTACGTTATGTCGCGTATCGGAAAGCTCCCAATTACTTTACCTAAAGATGTTACTCTTAAGGTTATTGATAATCTGGTTTCTATTAAAGGTCCTCTAGGGGAATTAACTCGTCAATTACCTCCAGAAATTCTTGTTAACGTTGAAGAGGCACAAGTGTTTATTTTGGTTAATGATGATTCAAAAAAAACTCGTGCTTTGCATGGTTTAGTTCGAACATTATTAAATAATATGGTTTTGGGTGTTGATAAGAAATTTGAAATTGATCTTCAATTAAAAGGTGTGGGTTATAGGTGTCAAGCAGGTAACGGAAAAATTACTTTAAGTTTAGGGTACAGTCATCCAATTATTTTGCCTCTTCCAACCAGTGTTGAAGTTAAAGTTGATGCCAATACAAATATTAAAGTATTAGGTATTGATAAGGAAGAAGTTGGTTTTATTGCTGCAAAGATTCGCTCATTTCGACCTCCAGAACCATATAATGGTAAAGGTGTTTTATATAAAGGTGAGAACATTCTTAGAAAAGCAGGGAAAGTTGGTAAAAAATAGTATTTGTTTCATTTGTAAGATTTATGGTTCAGGAAAAAAATACAAATCGTAACAGCAATCGTTCTAATACAAATTGGGTACGGAAGGTTGTTAAAGTCCGTCGTATAACAAAGGTTGTAAAAGGTGGTAAAAAATTACGTTTTGGTGCCCTTGTTATCATTGGTAATGAAAAAGGTTTAGTTGGTGTAGGTGTAGGAAAAGCCGATGATGTCGTGGAAGCTGTTAAAAAAGCCGCGAATGATGGTCGACGTAATCTTATTTTGGTCCCTTTGACAAAAACATTTAGTATTCCCCATGTTACAACAGGCCAATTTGGTGCTTCCGATGTTTTATTAAAACCAGCAAGTGCTGGGTCGGGTGTTATCGCTGGTGGTTCTGTTCGTACTCTATTAGAGGCAGCTGGTGTTCAGAATATTATGGCAAAACAATTAGGATCAAATAATCTTTTAAACAACGCGCGCGCTACTGTTTGTGCTTTAAAAGCTTTAAAAACTCTGAAATAAGTCTCTGTTATATTATCTAATAAAACAAAAATTCATGGGTTTAAACTCTTTAGATAATAGTTCCCGGACGCGTAAAAATTTAATCAACAGAATTATCTTAACTTTAGGAATAATTTTTTTTGCTCGATTTGGTACGTTTATTCCAATTCCCGGTATTGATCAAAATTATTTATATAAAGAATTACAGAATAGTCCTATACTAAACTTTTTTAGTTCATTCTCACAAGGTGATTTCTTTGTATTGGGTCCCTTTACTTTAGGAATTTTACCTAATATAAACGCTTCGATTACAATGCAATTATTAACCTCAATTTCACCTGCTTTACAAAAACTGCAAAAAGAAGAGGGATTATCGGGACAAAAAAAAAGCGACACAGTATGTTCGTTATGTTACTGTTATGATTGCTTTTATATATGGTTTAATCATTGCATTCTTTTTAAAACCATTTGTCTTCGGTTGGAATTTCATTCAAGCATTTGAAATTGCGATTACGTTAACAACAGGGGCCGTAATTATTTTATGGTTAAGTGAACTCATTACTGAAAAAGGGCTAGGCAATGGAACTTCTTTGTTTATTTTTGTAAATATAAGTTCTGCATTACCCAAAACATTAAGCAATTTCAATACAATTACACCAACACTTTTGTCCAAAATAGGGATTGGATTTCTTTTTTGTATTGGTCTTATCAGTATTGTGATAGTACAAGGAGCGTTAAGGAAAATTGATTTGTTATCCGTTAAATCTTTGTTACGTGAGCAGACAAATAAACAAAGTAGTTATTTACCTTTTAGATTAAATCCGAGTGGAATTATGCCTTTAATTTTTTCTTCAGGATTATTAAATGTTGTAATTGTTGGTATTAATAAAATTACGATTTTACAAGGTCTAACAAATTTTTCAAATATAATTTATACTGGTGGGTATTTTATTTTGACACTTTTTTTCAGTTATTACTACTCAACGATTGCAATTAAACCCCGGGATTTAGCTGATAATTTAAAAAAGATGAATTTTACAATCCCGGGAACCCAACCGGGATTAGCTACTATGCGTTTTTTACAAGAGAGTTTAAGTCGTTTAGCTTTATTAGGTGGATTATTTCTTGCAACGATCGTTACATTACCGAGTCTTTTAGCATTTATTAGTCCCGGTATTAAAGGGTTTGGTATTACCTCTTTAATTATTTTGGTCGGAGTCGCTGTTGATTTAAGTCGTCAAATTCGTTTTTACTTAATATCAGAAGCCTATGATACTATAAGTTTATAGAAACTATAGATGATTCGTCATATTTGTTTGTGATTTTGACAAAAGGTCAAATGTTTAAGAATGATTTTTAACAATCGTTGTTAATTAATTATTTATTTAAAATTATGAAAGTTCGTCCATCGGTAAAAAAAATGTGTCCAAAATGTCGGGTTATTCGTCGTTTTGGTGTTATTCGAGTTATTTGCCCAAACCCAAAACATAAACAACGTCAGGGTTAATCAATTATTAAATAATGGGAGAAAAAAGTGGTTCGTATTTCCGGTATTGATTTACCCAATTCAAAAAGAATAGAATATGCACTCACACGTATTTATGGAATAGGATTGACCACTTCACGTTTAATTTTAATTAACGCTAAAATTGATCCAAATAAACGTACAAATACACTTGGTGATATTGAGATAATGTCGTTGCGTGAAGTAATTGAAGAAAACTATAAAGTGGAAGAAGATTTACGTCGTCAAACCAAACAAAATATTGTTCGGTTATCGCAAATTAATTGTGTAAAAGGACGACGTCATCGACAAAATTTACCCGTTCGTGGTCAAAGAACACGTACTAATTCGCGAACACGGCGGGGTGCACGTTTAATGTAACTTTACTAAATTAAAATTTTCTATTAAATAATTCGTATGGTAGTAAAAACTAAACGATCAACCAAAAAATCAAAAAAAAATATTGTATCAGGTATTGTTCATATAAATTCAACATTTAATAATACCATTATTACAATTACAGATTTAGCAGGGGATACTATTTCATGGTCGTCTGCAGGTAGTGTTGGTTTTAAAGGTGCGCGAAAAGGAACCCCTTTTGCGGCTCAAACAGCTACTGAGGCAGCTTCTGCAGCTGCCATTGATCAAGGTTTACGTAAAGTAGAAGTGTTAATAAGAGGTCAAGGTTCTGGACGCGAAACTTCGGTTCGTGCCTTAGAAGTAATCGGGCTTGATATTATTTCAATAAAAGATATTACACCAATACCGCACAATGGGTGTCGACCGCCAAAACGGCGACGTGTCTAAAAATTTGTTAAAAAATGATACAACAGTTTCAATTTGAGAAAGTTGAGTCGTATTCGAATGATCTTGGTGAACAGACGAGTCGTTTTTTACTTAATGGGTTAGCCCAGGGTCAAGGATTAACAATCGGCAATACATTACGCCGTGTCTTATTAACAGAATTAAAAGGGACCGCAATTACCGCTGTTCGAATAAACGGTATAAACAATGAGTTTGCAACAATTCCTGGTGTTCGGGAAGATGTTTTGGAAATCTTATTAAATTTAAAACAAATCAAATTTAAAGGTTTACTAGACGTACCTTTTTTAACACACATAAGTGTTCAAGGGCCCCAAATAATAACTGCCGGAAACATCGATTTGTTGCCCGAATTAAGTGTACTTAATCCTAGGCATTACATTGCAACCCTTTCTGAACAAATTAATATAATTAGAATTAAAAATTGAGTCTAATACTGGTTATCAGTTTATAGATGAAGATTGTAAAAGTCAGTCACTCAACTTTTTAAACATTGATTCAATTTTTACACCGGTCAAAAATGTTAATTATCAGATAAAGGAATCTTATCGAGTTGATGAAAAACTTACTGAAATTTTGGATCTTGAAATTATTACAAATGGAAGTATAACACCGAATGATGCTTTAAATAAAGCAGCACAGTTATTAGAAACATTATTCGGATCATTAGTTATTGATGAATCAACAACTATGTTAGTACCCCAGGAGGAATTAGAAACAGAATTAGATATTTAATTGAAGAATTGCAACTTTCAGTTCGCGCTTATAATTGTTTAAAACGTGTAAATATCAAAACAATTGATGATTTAGTTCAATACTCTGTAAAAGAATTAAAAGAAATAAAAAACTTTGGTCAAAAATCAGCTAATGAAGTAATTGAAAAATTACAAAATCGTTTTAATATATGTTTACGTTAATCGACTTTTATAATGAAAAATAATTTTGTACCATTAGCAAGTGCTAATAATAAAAAATGGTATTTAATTGATGCAAAAGGAAAAACGCTAGGTCGAGTTTCCACTCTTATTGCAGCAATTCTCATTGGTAAGCATAAAGCTATTTATAATCCTGCCTTTAATTGTGGGGATTATATAATCGCAATAAATGTGCAAGATATTAAGGTTACAGGGAAAAAACCATCCCAAAAAAAAATATCGAAACCATTCCGGACGACCAGGTAGTTTAAAAATTGAAACCTTTGAAAAACTGCAAGAACGTATTCCCGAAAAAATTTTAGAACTTGCTGTAAAAGGAATGTTGCCAAAAGGATCTTTAGGGCGTAAAATTTACAAAAATTTGAAAGTGTATAAAGGAGAATCACACCCACATACTTCTCAAAACCCCCAATTATTAATATAAAAGAACTTTATGGCAATTGATAACACTAAAAAACCACGGCTCGCATTAGCAATAGGTCGTCGAAAAGAAGCGACTGCCATTGTTCAAATTTATAATTTGGAACCTAATGAATCGCCCGAAATACTAATTAACAATTATCTTGCAGAAGTTTTCTTGCAATTTAATGCTGCGTATTTAAATTCTCTTTACCTTGGGTTGTGTCTGTTAAATTTAGAAAAAAGCTATAAAATTGTTATTAAAACACGCGGCGGTGGATTAACAGGTCAAACAGGTGCGATCCAATTAGGGATTGCCCGTGCTTTGTGTAAAATTGACCCTAATTACCGTGCGACATTAAAATTAGCCGGTTTATTAACACGTGATTCCCGACAAGTCGAAAGAAAAAAATACGGTTTAAAAAAGGCTAGAAAAGCGTCGCAATATTCAAAACGTTAATTACTTAAACTAAAACCCAAAAGAAAATTAAGACTATGCCAAAACAAGATATCCACCCTAAATGGTTTGACAATTCGGAGGTATATTGTGATGGACAATTGGTATATACAGTTAGTTCAACAAAAGAAACTCTAAATGTCGATATTTGGTCCGGAAATCATCCCTACTATACCGGATCCAAAAAATTATTAGATACAGAAGGGCGTGTCGATCGTTTTATGAAAAAATATAATTTAGAAAAAGAATAAAATTAAAAAACTCACATGCCTACGATACAACAATTGATTCGTAATAAAAGACAATCACTTAAAAAGAAAACTAAATCACCCTCTTTAAAAAATTGTCCCCAACGTCGAGGTGTTTGTACACGTGTTTATACTACAACACCAAAAAAACCTAACTCCGCAACACGTAAAGTTGCTCGTGTCCGCTTAACCTCGGGATTTGAGGTTACTGCATATATACCTGGAATTGGTCATGAATTGCAAGAACATGCCTCGGTTCTTATAAGAGGCGGTCGAGTAAAAGACTTACCAGGTGTTCGCTATCATATTATTCGTGGAACATTAGATAGTGGTGCTGTAAAAAATCGCACACAGGGACGTTCAAAATATGGCGTTAAAAAACCTAACCTCTAGTCTCAAGAATCTTATAAATAAATAAAAAAGTTCTCATATGTCCCGTAGGAAAATTATTAAAAAACGGTTTCCTTCACCTGATCCGGTTTACAACAATTATCTGGTTAGTATTTTAGTATCCCGTTTAATTAAAGATGGTAAAAAAACCTTAGCTCAAAATATTGTCTGTGATGCCCTCGAAATCATTGCATATAAAATGGAAACAGATCCGATTGAAATTTTTGAAAGGGCCGTAAAAAATGTTACACCCCTTGTTGAAGTAAAAGCTCGTCGTTTTGGAGGCGCTACATATCAAGTACCTATGGAAGTAACAATTTTTCGTGGTTCGAATCTTGCCTTACGTTGGATTGTAAAAGCTTCACGTGATAGAACTGGAAAAACAATAGCATTAAAATTAGCATCAGAATTAATGGATGCTGCAAAAAGTTCTGGTGACGCTATTCGCAAAAAACAAGAAACACATAAAATGGCAGAAGCTAATAAAGCCTTTGCACATTTCCGCTATTAATAATAAAATTATTAATAGTGACAACAATCAAATTATTATATTAAAAACTAGAAATCACTTATGGCACGCGATAAATTTGAACGTAATAAACCACATATTAATATCGGTACAATCGGTCATGTAGATCATGGAAAAACAACCTTAACTGCTGCAATTACGATGACCCTTGCTTTAGGGACCGGAAATGCATCGAAAAACTATGAAGATATTGATGCTGCACCAGAAGAACGCGCACGTGGAATTACTATTAACACCGCGCATGTAGAATATGAAACTGAAAATCGACACTACGCACATGTAGATTGTCCAGGTCATGCTGATTATGTCAAAAATATGATTACTGGAGCAGCGCAAATGGATGGTGCTATTCTTGTTTGTTCAGCGGCTGATGGTCCTATGCCACAAACACGAGAACATATTTTACTTTCTAAACAGGTGGGTGTTCCACATATCGTAGTTTTTTTAAATAAAGAAGACCAAGTCGATGATGACGAATTATTAGAATTAGTTGAATTAGAAGTTCGCGAATTACTATCAAGCTACGATTTTCCTGGAGATGACATTCCCTGTGTTGCAGGATCAGCCTTAATGGCAATTGAAGCCATTAAAGCTGATGAAAATGTTGCACGTGGTGATAATAAATGGGTTGACAAAATTTATGGTTTAATGGACGCAGTCGATGAATATATTCCAACACCGGTGCGGGAGAATGATAAAACGTTCTTAATGGCCATTGAAGATGCTTTTTCTATTACCGGTCGAGGAACTGTTTCGACAGGTCGAATTGAGCGTGGTACTGTTAAATTTGGTGAAACAGTAGAAATTGTAGGACTAGGTGATACACGTGAAACAACCGTAACTGGAATTGAAATGTTCCAGAAAACTCTTGAAGAAGGACTTGCGGGAGATAACGTTGGTTTACTCTTACGAGGCATTCAAAAAGAGGATATGAACGAGGAATGGTTTTAGCGGCAAGTGGAACAATCACACCGCATACATTATTCGAAGCTGAAGTTTATATTTTAACAAAAGAAGAAGGTGGACGCCATACACCATTTTTTACAGGTTATAGACCACAGTTTTATGTACGAACTACAGATGTAACAGGTAATATTAAACAGTTTACCGCAGATGATGGTACGGAAGTTGAAATGGTAATGCCAGGTGACCGAATTAAAATGACAGCTGAATTAATTTCGGCAATTGCAATTGAAGATGGAATGCGTTTTGCTATACGTGAAGGTGGTCGAACAATTGGGGCTGGTGTTGTCTCAAAAATTGTGACTTAAAAAATAATTGTACAAGATGAGCTCATTAGAGAATCAGGTGAAAACTCAAGTAAAATTAGAATCCTTTGATCATAAATTACTTACAATTGCATGTAAAAGGCTAATTGACGGAATTATAAGTATTAATGGACAAGCAAAAGGACCAATAGCATTACCAACCAAAAAGCGGATCTACTGTGTACTACGTTCTCCCCATGTAGATAAAAAATCACGAGAACACTTTGAAATAAAAATACACAAACGTTTATTAGAGATCTATACTCCACAAAATGTTGATAATATTGCAGATTCCTTTTTAAAGATAGCAATCCCCCCGGGAGTTTCAATTAAATTATCCTAATAAATTATTTATTATCAATAAATCTCTTTTGAGAGTATAATTATATTTAACAATAATTAATTTTAAAGGTTACACAATATGTGAACATTTACAATTAATTATTTTGTTGTAAGAAAGTCAGCATAAAAATAAAAATAAGAGAGGTTTTTAGATGGCGTTACCTTGGTATCGAGTACATACAGTCGTTCTTAACGATCCTGGGCGTTTAATTGCAGTACATTTAATGCATACATCACTTGTTGCAGGATGGGCAGGTTCAATGGCATTATATGAATTAGCAATTTTTGATCCTTCTGATCCCGTTTTAAATCCTATGTGGCGTCAAGGTATGTACGTTATGCCTTTCATGACACGTTTAGGTGTTACGGATTCATGGGGTGGTTGGAGTATTACGGGTGAAAGTGTTTCAACTCCGG
>Ga0138268_1647803_pt1 | contig 14215 bp, 1 predicted proteins | sample RNAICE20151125_FD_106934 | JGI IMG/M metagenome (GOLD analysis project Ga0138268, IMG submission 106934) | Metatranscriptomics of polar marine prokaryotic and eukaryotic communities from Arthur Harbor ice station, Antarctica -... | ecosystem: Environmental > Aquatic > Marine > Unclassified...
CGTTTGGGTAAGGGCGTCCTTCTGAGGGCACCCAAATTAAATATTTAGCAAAACGCGCGATGTGTATATATAATTAGGGAAACATTTATTTCTGCAGAGCCCGCAAGGTAGAATAGTTTGAACCCCAAAGAAGGTGGACGAAAAACTTCGGTCATCATGGCTGAACAGGTGGACTTGAGGTGGAGTTGGCTGTCTCAGCGGGTCTGTACCATGCTGAAGACAACGCCTGACAAGTACCAGGCCATGCTCATGAAGGATGAGGCTAGGCAATGTATAGAGCAATTCTATGTTGATCAGGATATGATGACGGTGATTATCTACGAGATCGCGAAGGGAGACCTGAATGCGGTATCGCATCAAACTTTGCCTGCCAAGTTCAAGAAGAAGGCCATCTATCTTCTGAAGGTCAACCACGTTTCCATATCCAATGACAACTTGGACACGGAGATTATGTTTGGCGACTTCGGGGAGCTTCCGTTGGAGAACTTGAGTGCGATCTCACAGGAGGTCTTTCTGCCTATGATGTGTAACCCGCTCAACCAGGAGGGCTGGCCAGAGGTCATCAGCAAGGAAGTGACGGACAACTTTCACAAGTTCATTGCGAATGTCTACGTGACCATCGGTCAGACGAAGGGCAAAACGCTCCTCCCCCTCCCCCCCTCGGACGACGGGGACGGGTCCAAGGACAAGGAGCGCATCCACGTGCTGGAGAGCGCCGTGGTGACGTGGACCCGACAGATCAAGAACGTGTTGAAGACGGACCCCGAGGCCGCCCTGAAGGACGGGCAGCACCCCGGCCCCCTCGTGGAGGTCGACTTCTGGACCGCGAAAGCGCAGAACCTCAACTCCATCTACGAGCAGCTCAGCGGGCCTAAGATCCGCAAGGTGGTGAAGGTGCTGGAGGTGACGAAGAGTACCTACTTCCCCTCGTTCAAGCGCCTGTGCAAGGAGGTGTCGACCGCGCGCGTGGAGGCGAACAACAACGTCAACTTCCTCAACCCACTCGTGCGGAGCTTCGAGCGGCTGAACATGAGTGACGAGTTCCCCCAGCTGGCCGAGCTCTTCAAGCCCATCATGCACCTGCTGCTGCTCACCTGGAAGCACTCGCGGTATTACAACTCCGCCGCGCGCCTGGTGGTGCTCATGCAGGAGATCTGCAATGACCTTATCCTCCAGGGGTGCAACTACGTGGTCGGCCACGAGATCATGCAGGAGGAGCCTTTGGTGGCGGTGGAGAAATTGAAGACGACCCTGATGGTGCTGGGCACGTTCAAGTCGTACTACCACGATTACAAGGCGCGGTCCAACACCGAGACGCCCGACAACCCCTGGCGCTTCCAAAACAGCGCCCTCTTCTCGCGCCTCGACTCCTACTTCGAGCGATGCCACGACATCCTCGACCTCACGCAGACGGTGGTGCAATTCAGCAAGCTCGAGAAGGTGGAGATCGGGAGCACGAAGGGCAAGGTGCTGACCAACAGCGTGCGTCAGATCTACGCGGATTTTCTTGGCGCGCTGGCCTCCTTTCAGGCGCTGGACTACGACATCTTGGACGTGGAGGAGAAGGCGTTTGACGAAGACTTCTACAAGTTCCGCTGCACCATCAAGGAGCTTGAGCGCCGCCTGGGCGCGGTGATCACGCAAGCGTTTGACGACTGCACGACCATCGGGAACTGCTTCAAGCTGATGGATAGCTTCGAGGGCCTTCTGGACCGCGACCTGATCGCCACCGACCTCGAGAAGAAGCATGTTGACCTCATGCGCGCATACGGCAACGAGGTGCACATCGTGAGCGAGATCTTCAACGCGCAGAAAGACCGGCCCACGGCGCCGACCAACAGCGCGCCGCGCTCGGGGGCCGTGAACTGGGTGCGCGGCTTGAAGCAGCGCATCGAGGAGCCCATGAGCCGCATGCAGACGCTCAACGTCCTCGTCATGGAGACGGACGAAGCCAAGGAGATCATGAAGATGTACGAGACGCTCATGGCGCAGATGGGAGCGCACGAGACCTATGTGGTGAACCTTTGGACGACCGAGATCGAGGCGACTTCGGAAGAGAAGCTCAAGCAGAGTTTGGTGGTGCGCTACGATAAGGCGCACCCGGAGCACCCCGAGACCATGATGCCCTATATTCGCGTCAACTTTGACCCCCTGCTGCTGTGCCTGCTTCGCGAGGTGAAGTATTTCCTGCAGCTCGAGATTGAGGTCCCCGAGAACGCTCTTACGGTGTACAGCCGAGGTGAAGCGTTCAGGCAGCAGACTGGCAACCTGGAGCTCATCTGCTTTCTGTATAACGGGATCCTGTCCACGCTGCTGGAGGTGGAGACGCCGCTAGTGGCCAAGCAGCTTCGCACGATTGACGCCGCTCTGGACAAGGGCTTGAATTCGCTCAACTGGAACAGCCACAAGATTGAGGACTACATCAGCGAGGTGATGACCATGCTGAAAGATCTCAACAAAGTGCTGGTCACCATCAAGGGCAACGTCATCAAGACCCGAGAGACGCTCGACAAGTGGGAGGTGAAGCTGATGTTTGAGCGCAAGGACGGCAAGACCTACACTCCGGACGAGTTCAAAGAGTCGCTGTCCACATTATTAAAGACGCGCTACAACGAGATCGCCGACGGAGGCTTAGAGATCAGCAAGCTGCTCACGTTGACCAACAAGACCCTCAAGGTGTCTAAGGGTGCCCCCGCGTGGAAAGCATACGTGGAGTTTGTGAACGACATCGTCATTGACGGCTTCAGCCGTGCCATCATGGCCTCAATCAAGTACCTCCGCAGCCAGGTGGATCCCGACGTGATGGTGAAGAACGAGACGGCGCCCCTGCTGGAAGTGGTGCTGGAGCTCAACGCCAGCGAGATTGTGTGGGTGCCGGAGGTGGGGTGCAGCAAGACAGACACGGCAGGCATCCGGGACCTGTTCAACTCGTGGGTGACCTCCTTCGTCAACATCGGCAACCTCGTCAAGCGGCTGGACGTCGCGGAAGGGTACTACATCAAGGAGATGACTGAGGATTACTGCGTCAGCTCGGCCATCTGCCACGTGATCAACATCGTGCTAAAGAACGAAGAGAAGTGCCAGCAGTTCCGCGAGAGCTATCTCAAGTACAACTACCTGTGGACGAAGGACCTCAAGGAGTATCTGCACCAGTTCCTCGACGAGAAGGGTGCGGAGAACCCAGGCGGCGGGCCGAAGGACGAGCCACTTCTAGAGCTTTTCGAGCAGGAAGTGTCGCAGTTCAAGCAGGTCCAGCAGGAGATCTCCGAGCTGCCCTCCATGACAGTGATTGGCTGGCTCAAGATTGACGCCAAGCCGCTCAAGCAAGCCCTGGCCACCTGGGTCACCAAGTGGATCTTTCTGTACACCGAGCATCTTGTGAACCGCGTGCGCGAGAGCATGTCGGAGCTGTACAGCTTCATGGAGGTGGCGGACGTCGTGTTGGACAAGCGCGTGAAGCGAAATATAGAGGTGGAAGGCGAAGAGGGGGAGGAGGAGGGAGAAGACCACAAGAATGGGAGTGATGAGGAAGAGGCTGAGGAGGTGGAGGCTGGCCCGACGGACGAAGAATTAAAGGAAGCGTTGTACGAGGTGATGGGCTGCATGCGCGACGTGCGCAAGCGCATGGACCGCACCGACGCCATGTTCGACGCCTTGAAGCAGACCGTCACCTTGCTCAAGAAGTACGGCATTACCTTGGAGGACAAGGTGCTGCGCCAACTGGAGGAGGCGCCCATGACCTGGTCTGGGATCAAGAAGAAGATGTTCAACGTGCGCGAGAAGCTCTCCAACGAGCAGCAGGAGGAGGCTCGCAAGATTCGCGAGAACTCGGACTCCTTTCAGGGCAAGGTGTTTGAGTTCCGCTCGTACTTCCGCGACACGTCGCCCTTCGCGGTGACCAACTTCACGGATGACCACGCCATCAAGCTGGACCACGTGGACCCTGCCTTTGAGCTGCTGGACCACTTCCATGGCGGCACGGCAAGCAAAAATTTCAAGTTCGGCAGCGTGACACAGATTATTGCGGAGTCCAAGCGGCTGAATGAGAGTCAGGAGCTGTTTGAGCTGTTCGTCAGCGACTACGTGGACCTGCGGCGCTGCAACGAAGAGCTCAGCTACATGAAGGGGCTCTGGGACCAGGTCGGCGCGGTCATGTACACCTTCACGGACTGGTACACGACCCCCTGGGACTCAATTGACGTGGAGTTCCTGACAGACGAGACCAAGAAGCTGGCCAAAGACATCAAAACGCTCAACAAGAACGTGCGCAACTACGAGGTGTTCAAGATGCTCGAGGACACCATCAAGGCCATGCTCACCTCCCTGCCCTTGGTGAACGATCTGCACCACCCTGCGATGCGTGACCGACATTGGAAGCAGCTGATGACGGCGACGGAGAAGCATTTCGTGATGGACGCGAGCTTCAACCTGGGCGCCCTTCTAGCTTTAGAACTGCACATGTTCACGGACGCGGTGTCGGAAATTGTGGACCGCGCTCAGAAGGAGCTCATCATTGAGAAGGCGCTCGAGAAGATTGACGCTACCTGGTCCGCGCTGAACTTGGAGTTCACGACCTACCAGGAGTCTGAGGTGATGCAGATGGGTGTGGACGACATGGTCATCGAAGCTCTCGAGGCCGACAACCTGCAGCTGCAGAACATGAGCTCCGGCAAGTACGTGCAGGGCAACCCCAAGTTCCTGGAGCTGGTGACCAGCTGGCAGCGCAAGCTGGGCACAGTGGACAGCTGCCTGGCCACGTGGCAGGACGTGCAGAAGAAGTGGCAGGCGCTGGAGAGCATCTTCGTGGGCTCCGCAGACATCCGCGTGCAGCTGCCGGAAGACTCCAAGCGCTTCGACGGCATCAACACTGACTTCCAGGGGCTCATGCGCGAAGCCCCTGACCTTACCAACGTGGTGGAGGCGTGCAACCTGGAAGGTCGTCTAGATCGTCTGGACAACCTCCTCGCCCAGCTGGAGATGTGCGAGAAGGCGCTGCAGGACTACCTGGAGACCAAGCGCATTGCCTTCCCCCGCTTCTACTTCGTGGCCCCTGCAGATTTGTTGGATATCTTGTCCAAGGGATCCAACCCGCAGCTCATCTTGCGGCACTTGCCGAAGAACTTCGACAATGTGCACAACTTGAAGTTCCGGATGGACGAAAGGGGCGACCCGACCAAGAACGCGGTGGGCATGTACTCGGGAGAGAAGGAATACGTTCAGATGGACGGGGAGTGCAGCTGCGACGGTCCCGTGGAAGTCTGGATGCAAAACGTGGTGGACTGCATGCGCCTAGCCCTGCAGAAAGAGTTCCGTGACAGCCTGGTGGGCTACGACGAGAAGCCGCGGGCGAAGTGGCTGTTTGACCAGTCCGCGCAGAACACCGTGATGGTGACGCGGGTGTTCTACACGCAGGAAATGAACGAAGCCTTCGAGCAGTTGGAGGAGGGCAACGACAATGCGCTCAAGGACTTTGTCCAGAAGCAGATGAACTTCCTCCTGGACCTCATCGGGCTGATCAACGGCGAGCTATCTAAGAACGACCGCAAGAAGATCGTCACGTTGTGCACCATTGATGTGCACGCGCGGGACGTTGTGAATCGTATGATCGACGAGAAGGTCGAAGTCGCGACCGCCTTTCAGTGGCAGTCGCAGCTGCGGTACGGCGTGAACGAGAAGACCAAGAAGGCGCAGATCCTCATCTGCGACGCGGAGATCGCCTACATGGACGAGTACATCGGCAACTGCGGGTGCCTGGTCATCACGCCGCTCACCGACCGCTGCTACATTACGCTCACGCAGGCGCAGCGCCTGGTGCTGGGTGGCGCGCCAGCCGGCCCTGCGGGGACGGGCAAGACGGAGTCGGTGAAGGACCTCGGGCGCGCCCTGGGCATCCAGGTATACGTCTTCAACTGCAGCGACCAGATGGACTTCCGCGTGATGGGCCAGACCTACAAGGGACTGGCGCAGACGGGCGCCTGGGGGTGCTTCGACGAGTTCAACCGCATCCCCGTGGCGGTCCTGTCCGTGTGCTCCACACAATACAAGACAGTTCTGGACGCCATCCGCGCCCGCAAGGAAAGGTTCATGTTTGAGGACGTGGAGATCTCCCTGCGGCCGTCCGTGATGGCCTTCATCACCATGAACCCCGGCTACCCCGGCCGTGCCGAGCTGCCCGAGTCCTTGAAGGCGCTTTTCAGGCCGGTGTCCATGTGCGTGCCTGACCTGATCATCATCTGCGAGATCATGCTGATGGCGGAGGGCTTCACCATCTGCAAGCTACTCGCCCGCAAGTTTGTCATCCTGTACAAGCTATGCGAAGACCTGTTGTCCAAGAGTGCGCATTACGACTGGAAGCTGCGCGCCATCAAGACCACGCTGTACGTCGCTGGAGGGCTCAAGCGCGGCCAGCCCCACCTCTCAGAGGACAAGGTGCTCCTTCAGGCGCTCCGTGACTTCAACCTGGGCAAGCTGACTTCCGACGACACGGGCATCTTCATGGGCCTGCTAAACGATCTCTTCCCCAAGACGCTCGACTTGGTGCCCCGCCAGATCTTCCCCGAGTTCGAGGCTGAGATCAAGAAGTCAGCGATCGAGCTCAAGTACCAGCCGGAGGACGTCTTCTGCCTCAAGATTACGCAGCTGCGCGAGATCTTCGTGGTGCGTTGGTCGGTGTTCTTGCTGGGCCCGGCCGGGTGCGGGAAGTCCGCCATCTGGAAAACGCTCTTGCGCGCGCAGAACAATTTCGGGGAGAAGACCATCTTCAAGCCCATCAACCCCAAGGCGGTGACCAGGAACGAACTTTACGGGTTTCTGCACCCGACGACCCGCGAGTGGAAGGAAGGCCTTATTTCGGTCAACTTCCGCGATATGGCCAACAACCAGACGAACTTGCACCAGTGGATCGTTCTGGACGGCGACATCGACGCGGAGTGGATCGAGTCCATGAACACCGTCATGGACGACAACAAGATGCTCACCCTAGCCTCCAACGAGCGCATCCCCCTCACGCCCACCATGCGTCTGTTGCTGGAGATCAACCACATGGTGCACTGCTCGCCCGCCACCGTGTCCCGCGGTGGTGTCATCTACGTCAACACAGAGGACATCGGGTGGGCCCCGGTGGTTGACTCGTGGATCAACGGGCTCGAGGACAAGCAGTACGTGCCGCTCCTCATCGAGCTCTTTGGGCGCTACATGGAGAAGTCCCTCGAGCATTGCCGCAGGAACTTCCGCACCCTGGTGCCCATCGTGCAGGTGAACCAGGCCCAGATGGTGTGCAAGATTCTGGACGGGATCGTGCCCAAGGAGGCGGTGCGCGGGGCGGCCCCGCCGGACAAGAAGCTGATGGAGTATCAGTTTGTGTTTGCTGCGACCTGGGCGCTGGGCGGAGCGATGCTTGTGGACAAGGTGACGGACTTCAAGATGCAGTTCTCAAAGTGGTGGATATCGGAGTGGAAGAACGTCGCATACCCCGAGAAGGGGCTGGTGTTTGACTACTACGTGGACGAGGGCACATGCATGATGATGCCCTGGCTCGATCGCATGCAGCATTTTGATTACACCAACGACATCAACAACTTCGGCAACCTGTTTGTGAACACGCTGGACACTCTCCGCATGAGCTACTTCCTGGATTCCCTGCTGGAGAATGCCCACTACGTGATGTTCGTGGGCACCGCCGGCACCGGCAAGACCGCTCTCATGCGCAACAAGCTCATGAACATGGATCAGGAGCGCTTCTGCTACGCCACCGTGAACTTGAACTCGTTCTCGGACGCCTCCGCCATGCAGACAATCATGGAGCAGCCCTTGGAGAAAAAGTCCGGTGTGCGGTTTGGCCCTCCAGGCGCCCGCCGTCTCCTGTACTTCTTCGACGATATGAACATGCCCTACGTGGACAAATACGACACCCAGTCGCCCATTGAGCTCGCCCGCCAGTATGTGGACTACTCCGGGTGGTTCGACAAGGTAAAGATCCTGCTCAAAGAGATCATCAAGTCGCAGCTGGTGGCATGCATGAACCCCACGGCAGGGTCGTTCAACATCACGCCGCGCATGCAGCGCCACTTCGCAACGTTCGGCTTCGTGATGCCGCCGTCGGACATCGTGCGTGTCATCTACGCCGGACTGATTGAGGGCCACATGAGCGCCTTTGACCCCGACGTTGCCAAGGTGGCCCCAAAGATAGTGGACGCCAGCCTCGAGCTGCACAAGATGGTGGCCAACAGTTTCATGCCCTCGGCAATCAAGTTTCACTACCAGTGGAACCTGCGCGAGCTGACCAATGTGGCGCAGGGCCTGTGCCGTATGATCAAGAGCGCCTACTCCGATCCACTAAACGTGGTTCGCCTCTGGATCCACGAGGTGGAGCGCGTGTTCCTGGACCGCATGATCACTGACTCGGACGCCGAGCGCTTCAACGAGCTGCGTGTGGCGGTGACCAAAAAGTTCTTCGACGATTTCAAAGCGGAGGAGCTCGAGGAGCGACCGCTCATCATGACATGGTTCCTGAACTTCACACCGGACGACAGCCCCATCTACGAGGCGGTGCCCAGCTACGAGGTGCTGAAGAAGAAGCTCGACGAAGAACTCGCCGCGCACAATGACACTAATGCCGTCATGGAGCTGGTCCTGTTCCAGCAGGCGATGGAGCACGTGACCCGCATCAGCCGCATCATCGGCCTGCCCCGAGGAAATGCCATGCTCGTCGGCGTGGGAGGCTCCGGCAAACAGTCCCTTGCCCGCCTGGCCTCCTTCATCTGCCAGTACGAGATATTCCAAATCTCGGTCACTGCCTCGTACGGCGTCAACGACTTCAAGGAGAACTTGCTGGCTCTGTACATCAAGACAGGGCTAAAGACGACTCCTGTCACGTTCCTCATGACTGACGGCCAGATCGTGCAGGAGCGGTTCCTGGTGTATATCAACGACTATTTGTCGTGCGGATTTATCCCGGATTTGATGACCCCCGAGGACAAGGACGTCATGTGCAACGGGGTGCGGAACGAGTGCAAGGCGGCGGGGATCCTGGACACGCCGGAGAACCTGTGGGACTACTTCATCGACAAGGTCCGGCGGTACCTTCACTTCTGTTTGTGTTTCTCGCCCGTCGGGGACAAGTTCCGCATCCGCGCGCGCAACTTCCCCGCGCTCATCAACAACACCGTCATCGACTGGTTCCAGCCCTGGCCGCATGAGTCGCTGCTCTCTGTCGCCGGCTTCTTCCTCAAGGACATCGCAAACATCTCCGATGAAGTGCGCGAGAACATGCGCCACCACATGGCATTCGTGCACTTGGCCGTCACGGACGCAAGTGTGCAGTACCTCGAGCAGGACCGGCGCTACAACTACACCACCCCCAAATCCTACCTGGAGCTGATCTCCCTCTACAAGGCCCTCCTTGCGGAGAAACGCTCGGACCTGCAGAACCAGCGCGAGCGCCTGGAGAGTGGTGTGGCCAAAATTGCGCAAGCCTCCGCTCAAGTGGCCGACCTTCAAGTGAACTTGAAGCAGGAGCAGATCATTGTGGCGGAGAAGAAGGAGGCGACGGACAAGCTCATCATCAACATCGGCCAAGAGAAGGCGATCGTGGACGAGGCTGTCGAGGGCTCCAGGGCGGATGAGGAGGCTGCTGCGACTATGTCTGAGGAGGTGATGGCTTTCCAGCTGGAATGTGAGCAAGACCTCAAAGCCGCGGAGCCCGTCATTGCCGAAGCCATGGCGGCACTCAACTCCCTAGACAAGAAGTCCCTCGGAGAACTGAAGTCCTTCGGCTCCCCCGCGGCGGAGGTGGTGGCCGTGGCCGCCTCGTGTATTGTCCTCACCGCCCCCGGGGGCAAGATCCCGAAGGATCTGTCCTGGAACGCGGGCAAGAAGATGATGAACAACGTGGACCAGTTCCTCAAGGGACTGCAGGATTTCGACAAGGACAACCTGCCAGAGGTGTGCTGCGCGCAGGTGGAGAAGCAGTTCATGTCCAACCCCAACTTCAACCCGGACTACATCCGCAGCAAGTCGGGCGCTGCCGCGGGGCTCTGCGCGTGGGTGGTCAACATCTGCAAGTACTTCCGCATCTACCAGGTGGTGGCGCCCAAGCGCGCCAGTTTGGCGGAGGCGAACAAGAAGCTGGAGGGCGCCAACAAGAAGTTGACCGGAATCCGCGCCAAGGTGGGTGAGCTGCAGGCGAGGGTGGCGGCGTTGGAGGAGAATCTGATGAAGGCGACGCAGGATAAGAACGGCGCCATCGCGCAGGCCGACAAGACGCAGCAGAAGGCAGACCTGGCGGACAGGTTGGTCAACGGGCTATCCTCTGAGAACAAGCGCTGGGGGACGGCCATCACGGAGTTTGCGGTGATGGAGGAGAAGCTGGTGGGTGACGTGCTCTTGGCGTCGTCGTTCGTGTCGTACCTCGGGCCCTTCAACTCCAAGTTCCGCTTCGCTCTCTTCTACGAGAAGTGGGAGAAGGACGTGATTGAGCGCGCCATCCCCATGACGGAGGGGATGAAGGTCCTGGACCTGCTGTCCACGGACGCGGGGCGGGCGGCGTGGAACAACGAGGGCCTGCCTACGGATCCGCTATCCATCGAGAACGGAGCCATCATGACCAATGCCGCGCGGTGGAGCCTCATGATCGACCCGCAGCTGCAGGGCATCAACTGGATCACGAACCGCGAGCTAACCAACGGGCTCAAGATCATTCAGCTGTCGCAGGCCAAGTACATCGACATGGTGGAGCAGTGTATTGAGAACGGGCTCCCGCTGCTCATCGAGAACATGGGGGAAGACATCGATGCAGTGCTGGACCCGGTGGTGTCACGCACGCTCATCCGCCGCGGCCGCACGGTGCTGATGAAGCTTGGCGACAAGGAGGTGGAGTACGATTCCAACTTCCGAATGTATATGCAGACCAAGCTGGGCAACCCGCACTACAAACCCGAGATCAATGCGCAGACCACGCTCGTCAACTTCTGCGTCACGGAGAAGGGGCTGGAGGACCAGCTGCTAGCCTTAGTGGTGGGGAAGGAGCGGCCGGACCTGCAGGAGCAGGCGCAGGGCCTGGTGCGCCAGCTGTCGGAGTTTACCATCCAGCTGTCGCAGCTCGAGGACAATCTGCTGTTCCGCCTGGCCAACTCGCAGGGCGACATATTGGAGGACATCGCGCTGATTGAGAACCTTGAGGAGACCAAGAAGACGGCGACGGAGATCGCGGCGAAGGTCAAGGTTGCGAAAGCGACGGAGATCAGCATCAATGAGGCGCGCGAAATCTACCGGCCGGTGGCGTCGCGCGGGTCGCTGATCTACTTTCTGATTGACAACCTCAACGTGCTGGACCGCGTCTACAACTACTCCATGGCCAACTACGTGTACATCCTCAAGAAGGGCATGGACTTCACCCCCGGCGGGTCCAGTGAAGAGTCGGTCCCGGAACCACAAAAGCTGCACAAGGTGGTGGACGTGACCACGCGCGTGCAGATGCTCATCGAGAACACCACCTACATGTCCACGCAGTACGTGTCCGCAGGTCTGTTTGAGCGCGACAAGATCATCGTGGCCGCGCAGCTAGTGTTTGCTATCCTCAAGCAGAAGAACGAGTTGAACCCGGTTGAGTTTGACTTTCTACTGCGCGGGCCCAAGGTGTACGGCGTCGACAACCCGCTGCCAGAGTGGGTGCCCGAGGTGGTGTGGGCCTCCGTCCAGGCCCTGCACGAGATCGAGGTGTACTCTGCCCTCCCTGACGACATCGTGGGGTCGGCCAAGCGGTGGAAGGAGTGGATGGAGCTGGAGCGCCCGGAGGAGGAGCCCATGCCCGGAGACTGGAAGAAACTCCCGCCCTTCCAGCAGCTGCTACTCTTCCGCGCCTTGAGGCCGGACCGCCTCACCAACGCTGTCACCGAGTTTGTCAAGATCCAGGTTGGTCTCAGATACACGTTGTCCTCTCCCTTCAACCTGGATGTGTCCTACAAGGACAGCCGCCCAGGCACGCCCGTGTTCATCTTCCTCTCCCCCGGAGTGGACGTGGCGGCGGCGGTTGAAAAGCTTGGGTCTCAGCTCGGCTTCACCTCCGAATCGGGGCGCTACGCCTCGGTCTCCTTGGGGCAGGGGCAGGAGCCTATCGCCATGCAGTGGCTCAACCAGTTCCACAAGAACGGCGGGTGGGTGCTCCTCCAGAACATCCACTTGACAATCGACTGGACCTCCGGCCCGCTTAACGAGAAGGTGGACAAACTGGCGGAGGGCGCCCACGATGAATTCCGCCTTTTCCTCTCAGCCGAGCCCCCGCCCGGTCTGGAGCAGGGCCTGCCCATCTCGCTGCTCAAGAACTCCATCAAGCTCACCAACGAGCCGCCGCAAGGCATCTTGCAGAACCTCAAGCGCGCCTTTGTCAACTTTACCGACGAGATCGTCGACTCGTGCGCCAAGCAGGCGGAGTTTAGGAGCATCATCTTCGCGCTTTCGTACTTCCACGCCGCGATCCTTGAGCGCAAGAAGTTCGGTGTGGGTAACATTCCCGGATCGACGTCCGGCATCGGGTGGAACATGAACTACCCCTTCAACACCGGCGACCTCCTCTGCTGCGGCGCAGTGGCCGTGAACTACCTGGAGAACAACAACAAGGTGCCGTGGGAGGACCTCAGGTACATCATCGGCGAGATCATGTACGGCGGGCACATCGTGGAGGACTGGGACCGCCGCTTGGCCTTTGCCTACCTGGAGGGGTACCTACAGAACGACCTCCTCGAGGGGATGGAGTTCTTCCCCAAGTTCTTCAACCCGCCCAACACGCTCACGCAAGTCCAGGCGCTGGAGTTCATCGACGAGACCTTCCCGTCGGAGACGCCGCTGGCGTTCGGCCTCCACCCCAACGCAGAGATTGGCTTCCGTCTGCGCGAGGCAGAGAACTTGTGTCTCCAGATCCTCCAGCTGCAGCCGCGCGATGCGTCCGGCGAGGGCGGCATGTCGACAGAAGAGAAGGCGAAGATGACCCTCGACGACATCGTGGACAAGCTCCCGGACCTTTTTGACATGGAGGACATCCGAGGCAAGATCGACGAGGTCCCGACCCCGTACCAGATGGTGGCCATCCAAGAGACGGAGCGCATGAACGGGCTCGTGTCGGAAATGAAGCGCTCCCTGGCGGAACTCGACCTCGGGCTCAAGGGTGATCTCACCATGTCGGAGCCTATGGAGAAGATCATGAACGCTCTGTCCGGGGACCGCGTCCCTGCCGGATGGGAGAAGTTAGCGTACCCGTCCCTGCGCCCGCTGGGGTCGTGGCTCGTCAACTTGCTGCAGCGGGTGCAGCAGCTCAATGACTGGACCGCGGACATGGCAATCTTGAAGACCACGTGGCTGAGTGGGCTGTTTAACCCGCAAAGTTTCCTCACCGCCGTGATGCAGACCACGGCGCGCAGGAACGACTGGCCTCTGGACAAGACCATGATCCTCACGGAAGTGACCAAGAAGCAGGTGGACCAGATTGAGCAGCCGTCTCGAGACGGGGCCTTCATCTGGGGTCTGACCCTGGAGGGGGCGCGTTGGGACGAAAAGGCCGGGGTGCTGGACGAGTCGCGGCCCAAGGAGCTGTTCGGCTCGCTGCCCGTCATCCTCATTAGGGCCGTCACTGCTGACAAGGCGGAGCTTAAGGACGCCTACCGCACGCCCGTCTACAAGACCGAGCGCCGCTTCCGCGAGGAGGTGTTCACGGCGCAGCTGAAGTCGAAGCACGGGGAGACCAAATGGACGCTGGCCGGCGTGTGCCTCTTCCTCGATGTCGTCTTATAGGCGCATCGACGGGCGTACAGTGCACTCTAATGTAGACATCACAAAAGATAGACTCGCAGGTGGGAAGACGAAAGAGCTGGCTATTGTGGCTTTCTGGTGCCGTGATTTTAAGAATCTCTCGGGTACTGGAGGATGCTTGGCGCTCTCTTGCCTTTCGTAAGTTGCTGTTTGTGTTTGGTTACCGTGGGAGCACTACTTGGGGCTGCACGTGAGGCGTGTATATATAAGGATTGCACAATAGATAGGAACAAACGTATAGCAGAATAGAAGAAGCAGAGATAGGAACAGATGTGTACAGAATAGGACAAATAGATAAATTATGGTGATATTTATTTTGTTACAGTATTATTATAGCAAAGTAAGCACTATGATACAAGATTATAGTATCGGTATTAAATGGTCGGCTGGACACAAGACTCCACCTGCACACGAC
>Ga0138268_1488649_pt1 | contig 14069 bp, 13 predicted proteins | sample RNAICE20151125_FD_106934 | JGI IMG/M metagenome (GOLD analysis project Ga0138268, IMG submission 106934) | Metatranscriptomics of polar marine prokaryotic and eukaryotic communities from Arthur Harbor ice station, Antarctica -... | ecosystem: Environmental > Aquatic > Marine > Unclassified...
CTAAAACTAGTCTACATTTATACCAAATACAAAATATGGCATAAACAGCAAGAGGCAGATGGATGGCATCCATCATCGCCGACGCATTTAAGATTGGTGAGTATGATACTCAGGCAGCCTTCGCACCACCGTTTGCACAGTTGTGGGAAGACTTCCAGAAGGGTATCGGCCCATCAAGAATCTTCGTGTTCTATCAAATTCCATATAGAACAGCTGAGAATGGTGAAATCATTGAGGTCGCTGGCGGCGCCAAGGAATTCATCGTCTCAGACGGAGAGAAGACCAAACTTAAAGGAAAGGGAGTCTACTTCGTGAGAACAACCGAGTCTGACACCGCAAAAGACATTTCCAAGGGAACCAGTGACGGTGATGTCATCTTCGGAGAAATCTCTGAGCATACCGTTACTTCTCTCAACACTGTCATCAACCAGGTCTACAAGCCTCTCGTCGAGGGTCTTGGAGAAGATGACTGGAACAGATGCCCAGGAGAACAAAAGCAAGAGTTCTCTTCAGTTTTCGATAAGTTCGCCATCGAGCTTAAAGAAGCCTTGAGAAGTCATCACAACACCATCAAGCTCGAGCAGTACAACCCAGAATACAAGGATACCGCCAGAGCCATCAACTCAGGAAGCAACGTCAGAGTTCCTGCAGATATGATGACCCACTTCCAAAAGATCTTCAATGAGTGGAGTGCCAAGATCCTCGATGCTCTTGAAGGAGCTGATGCCGAAAAGCAAGAGGAGAAGGACGCTGGACCTCAACAAGAGCTTGACTACTGGAAGAACAGAATGAGAAAGCTCACTGGAATCTCTGAGCAACTCAAGAGCGACAACTGCAGAGATGTTTACAACATCCTCACTGCCAGTTCAGGCAGCAACAACAGCACAATGGCCAAGCCAGATACCAAGATCTACCTTGCCACCTCCAAGTGGAGAGGAATTGAGCTTAGAGTTACCGAAGCCCTTAACGAGGCCAAGGATAACGTTAAGTATCTCCAAACCCTTGAGAAATTCATTGAGCCACTCGAGTCAGGAAACCCAGAGAGCATCAAGGAAATCCTCCCAGCTTTGATGAACAGCATCAAGATGATCCACACCATCGCCAGATACTACAACACCAACGAGAGAATGACCGGTCTTTTTGTCAAAATCACCAACCAAATGATCACTAACTGCAAGTTCAACATCTTGAACTTCATTAGAATCAGAAACGGTGAATCTGGTAAGAAAGGAGCTCCTCAATCCGATGACGTTCTTTGGGACGATAAGCTCTATCCTCCAGATCAACTCATCCCAATGCTTTAAAGCTGCATTGACCTCAATGCTGCTTACCTTAAGCAATACGAGTTCACCAAGGAGAGACTCATGAACATGCCAAAAGGCAAGCAATTTGAGTTCTCCCCAAATCAAATTTTCGGTAAATTTGATCTTTTCTGCAGAAGAATCTCCAAGTTGATTGACCTTTTCGCCACCATTCAACAATTCAAGACTCTTGAGAACCACAACCTCGAAGGAATCGAGCCAATTCTCAAGGCTTTCGATAAATATAAGACATTCCTCCAAAGACAAAACCACAGACTCTTGGATTACACCACCAACAAATTCGATAGAGATTTCGTCGAATTCAACGTCGATGTTTCCACCGTTGAGTCTGAGCTCCATGATTACATTGACAAGAACTTTGAGAACATCACCAATATTGAGGAATCCCTCAAATTGTTGAGAAAATTCAAGTCAATCCTCCACAGAGAGAACCTTAAGTCTGGCCTCAACTCCAAGTACACTGTTCTCTTCCAAAACTATGGACTTGAAATCAAAGATATTGAGGACCAATACGTCAAGATGAAGAACAACCCTCCAATGGTTAGAAACTTGCCAACAGTTTCTGGATCCATCACTTGGTCTAGACATTTGTTCCATAGAATCTCAGGACCAATGGAACAATTCCCACAAGATCTCATCAACAAGAAGGAGACCAATCTCAAGAGATACGTTAAGATGTATAACAAGATTGGTTATACTCTCTTCTCTTTCGAGTATCTTTGGAGACAAAAGTGGGCCAACGAGGTTGAGAAAGCTAAAGCCGGTCTTTAAGCCACTCTCATAATCCGTCACCCAGAGAACAACAAGCTCTACGTCAACTTCGATACTGAGATCCTCACCCTCATTAGAGAAGCCAAGTGCTTGACCAGAATTGGAATTGACATTCCAGAGTCTGCCAAGATTGTCCTTCTCCAAGAAGATAAATTCAAGATGTACAACAACGAGCTTAAATTCGTCTTAAAGGAATACGACAGAATTGTGAACAAGATCAGACCAAACACCAAATCCCTTTTGGTGCCTCATCTTGAAGATCTTGAGTACAAACTTAGACCAGGTATGGTTACCCTCACCTGGACTTCCATGAACATTGATGGATATCTTAACCACGTCCATCAAGGTCTTGCTAAGCTTGAGCAATTGATCATCAACATCAACGACATCATGGAGAACAGAATTGAGAACAACCTTAAGAGTCTCTCAAAGACCGTACTTGTCAACCTTCCACAAGATGCCTAGACTTTCACTCTTGATGAGTTCGTCGAAATGCAATCTGAATGGATCAGAGAGGAATCCGAGAAGCTTAAGTCAAAGAACTACGAAGTCGAGGGAGCCGTTGAGGATCTCATCCAGACTATCTGCTCTTACCAACTTGATCAACATGTTGAGCCAATCTCAGCTGAGGAAATCCAAAAGCTGTCAAAGTACTACAACTGGTCCATGTATCAAGCCCTTCTCCACGCCACCAAGTACTCTCTTAACCAGATGAAAGAGAGAATTTGCGGTAGAAGAAACATGCCAAAGCAAATCTTGAAGCCATTCTTCGAGGTTGATGTTCATCTTGAAGGTGATACCTGCACTCTTAAGCCAACTCTTGAGGAGGTTTAGAGCGCCATTAACAGAGCTGCTTCCCATGTTCTTAAGTCTACCAAGAACGTCCAAAACTGGAATCAAAAAGATCAACCAGAGGACCAAAGAGAGCCATTCTATGACTGGATTGCTAAGGATAAGGAAATCGTTAAGGTTATCCTTCTTCTTACTGGTTCAATCTAAGGAACCAAAAACAACGTCAACAAGTTCCTTGAGAGCTTCGAGAAGTTCAACTGGCTCTGGAAGAAGAAGATTGATAAGGAACTTTCCAAATTCAACTCTTCAAACCCACAACTTGAAGACTTCGAGCAAAAACTTCTCGATTTCACCGAAAGTGAAAACGAAGTTGGTACCATCATGATCCATCACCAAATCGGTGCTTTGAGCTTGAAGACCAACAACGTCAAGACTGGTCTCCACAAGTGGATCATCCTCTGGAAAGATGCCTATGCTAAGGATCTCCTTAAGAAAGCCCAAACCAACATGGATAAGCTTACTGAAGAAATCAAGCACATCAAACTCAAGATCGAAAAGCCAGCCAAGGATATTGATTCACTCGGTAACGTCATGCACGCTCTTGACGAGATCAGAAAGAAGCAATCCACCATTGAAATCGAATTCAGACCAGTTATCGAAATGTACAACCTTCTCGAGAACTACCTTGAAGACGATCAAATCAACAAGGAGGGAAACAAAGACCCAAACCAAATCATTGGTAAAGACTGGGAAGATCTTGTTCAACAAGCTGTCCAAGTCAGAAATGAGCTCCAAGGTCAACAATCTGAGTTCAAAAAGACTCTTATCGTCGGTGTCAACGTCCTTGTTGACAACGTTGTTCTTTTCAGAAAAGACTTCGATGAGAATGGTCCTATGGTGCCAGGAATTGAGCCAAAGGAAGCATTGAACAGACTTAGAATGCAATCTGAAGAATATCAAATCAGAGAGAGAAAATTCACCTCCTACAACGCTGGTGAGTCCCTCTTCGGACTTCCTCATCAAACTTATCCAGAGCTTGAGAAGACCAAAAAGGAAATCGAACTCCTTGATAAACTTTACAACTTGTATTCCAAGGTCAAGGATACCATCACCAAGTGGAAAGATATCACCTGGATGGAAATCTCTGAGGAGATGGCCAAGATGGTGGAACAAACTGAAGTCTTTGCAAGAGATTGCACTAAACTTCCAGGTCAATTGAAACAGTGGGATGCTTATAAGGAACTTAAGCAAGAAATTGATGACATGACCGAAATTCTCCCATTGGTTGAAGCTTTGGCTAAACCATCCATCAGACCAAGACATTGGGACGAAATTATTGAAATGACCAAAGAGGAAATTCCATATGATGATGAAACTTTCACCCTCAAGGAACTCCTTGCTGCCCCACTTCTTGCACATAAAGATGACATTGAGGACATCACAGACTCCGCCGATAAGCAATTGAAACTTGAGAAAACTCTTAACGGAGAAATTGCCGCTTTCTGGGAAGAAGCTGAACTCGAAGTCAAACCATACAAGGGTGTCGAAGCATGCATGCTCGGTGGTAACATTCAAGATATTCAAGAAAAGCTTGAGGAGCACATCATGGCTCTCAATCAAATGAATGCCATGAGATATGTTACTCCATTCAAGACCATTGTTGTTGAAAAAATTACCTCTCTTGCCGAAACTGCCGATATTATCGAAAAATGGCTTAAGGTATAAACCCTCTGGACCAATCTTGTGTCTGTCTTCACTGGTGGTGATATTGCCAAGCAAATGCCAGTCGAGTCAAAGAAATTCAAGGGTATTGATAAACAATGGCTCAAAATCATGGAGAGAGCTCACGAGCAAAAGAATGTTATTGCTTGCTGCTCAAACGATATCTTGAAGAACTCTCTTCCAGAGCTCCAACAAGGTCTCGAAGTCTGTCAGAAGAAACTTGAGAACTATCTTGAGACCAAGAGAAACATCTTCCCAAGATTCTATTTCTGTTCCAATGACGATTTACTCCAGATTCTTTCCGTCGGATCTGACCCACATGCTGTCCAAGATGACTTCGAAAAGCTTTTCGATGCTATTAACAGAGTCACCTTTGATGAGCAAAACAGAAAACTTATGATTGAAATCATCCAAATCATGGGACCAAATCAGGAGAAAATCCAATTGGTCGACCAAGTTATGGCTGAAGGAAACATTGAGGATTGGCTCGTAAAGCTTGAAAAGAGCATGCAAGCCTCCGTCAGAGTTAAGTGCAAGCAAGGTGCTCAAGATTGCTACTCCATGACCACCAGAGACTATTCTTTCGCATACCCATCCCAAATCGCTCTTCTTGGTATCCAGATCCTCTGGACCATGAATGTTGGAGAGTGCCTTGAGAGATCCAACAAAGAGAAGATCACTGAACTCGAAAAGAAGAAGAAGTACCTTCATCAAATTCTTTCCGATCTCACCAAGATGTGTCTTGAAGAGATGAACAAGCAACTCAGAACCAGAGTTGAAACACTTGTCACAATTCATGTAAGACAACTTGAGATCTTTACCGAAATCAGAAAGGAATGCATCCAATACAAGATCAAGGATGCTAATGATTTCTCCTGGACTAAGAACACCAGATGTGTCTGGAGACAAGATGATCAACACATGGCTATTAACGTCACTGATGTTGAGTTCACCTACTCCTATGAGTTCCTCGGAGCTAAGGAGAGACTTTGTATTACTCCACTCACTGATAGATGCTACATTACCTTGTCTTAAGCTCTTGGTATGCTCTATGGTGGTGCTCCAGCTGGACCAGCCGGAACCGGTAAAACCGAAACCGTAAAGGATCTCGGAAGAACCCTCGGTATTTTCGTCGTTGTCGTCAACTGCTCTGATGAGCATAAGTACAGAGATATGGCTAAGATCTTCAAGGGTGTTTGCCAATCCGGACTTTGGGGTTGCTTCGATGAGTTCAACAGAATTTCTCTTGCTACTCTTTCCGTCGTCGCTGCTCAGGTTGAGTCCATTACTCAAGCTAAGAAACTTGATCTTAGAAAATTCATGTTCCCAAATGAGGAGAACCCAATTCTTTTGATCAAATCATGCGCCTATTTCATTACCATGAACCCAGGTTACGCTGGTAGACAAGAGCTCCCAGAAAACTTGAAAGTATTGTTCAGAGGTGTAACAATGATGGTGCCAAATAGACAGGTCATTATCATGGTCAAGCTTGCCTCTGTCGGTTATGATACCTTCATTGAGCTCTCCTTCAAATTCGATGTCCTCTACAAACTTTGCGAGCAACAGCTTTCCAAGCAAAGACATTATGATTTCGGTCTTAGAAATATTTTGTCCGTATTGAGAACTGCCGGTAACTCCAAGAGATCTGAGCCACCAGGCACTGATGAGGAAATGATCATGGCAAGAACCTTGAGAGATATGAACTTATCCAAGTACGTCGCTCAAGATATCCCACTGTTCTTACAATTGTTGAAGGATATTTTCCCAAAACAATAGAACATTCCAAAGAAAGTCTATAAGGAGGTCGAGACCGCCGTTAGAAGACTCCTTAAGGAAAACAACCTCCTTGAAGTCAAAGATTGGTTCATTAAGATTATTCAGCTTTATGAAACTTCCCTTGTGCGTCATGGATTCATGGTTGTCGGATCTGTCGGATGTGGTAAGACCACTATTATGAACACTCTTACTGATGCTCTCAGTGAGACTCAAGTTCATAAGCTTTACAGATTGAACCCAAAATCCATCACTGGTCAACAGATGTACGGTGTCATGAACAACGTCACTGGTGAGTGGATCCCTGGTGTTTTCTCCCAAATCTGGTTGAAATGTAACGCCAAATCCAACAAACATACCTCTTGGATCGTTTGTGATGGCCCAGTCGATGCCATTTGGATTGAGAACTTGAACACAGTACTTGATGATAACAGAATTCTTACTCTTGCTAACGCTTAGAGAATTCCAATGTCTGATACCACCAAGATGACTTTCGAGGTCGAGAACTTGAACAATGCCTCCCCAGCTACTGTATCTAGATGCGGTATTATCTATGTATCTGACACTGATCTCTTCTGGAGACCACTCGTTGATACCTGGTGCAAGGATAGAGTTGAAGTCAAGGGATATTGCAACCCTGATGAGACTGTCTGGATGGAAGAATTCACCAAGAAATATATTGAGACCCCAAACACTCACACCGAGCTTAACAAGAGCTATCACTTCGTTATGCCTTGCCCAGAGCTTTGCAGAATTAACCATCTTCTTAACCTTATGCAAGCTCTCCTTATCTCCCACATTTAAAGCCAAAAGCAAATCGATAAGTAATCCTTCGAGAGACTTTACGTCTACTGCTTGATCTGGTCCTTCGGTGGTCTCTTCGAGCAAGAGGACAGAGAGAAATTCCACAAGTTCCTCGACAGCAAGAACGCCCCACTCCCACCAATCAGCCCACAAAAGATTCAAGTTGATCACGAAACCGTCTATGACTACTTCGTCAACGAGACTACTCTTCAATGGACTCTCTGGAGTGCTGAGGCATGGGCTCCACCAAAGAGAATTGCCTTCTCCCAGCTCCTTATCCCAACTGCTGATTCCACTAGAGCCGAGTATATCATCTCCAAGATTGCCAAGCTTCCAGTCATGAGATCAGAGAAGAGAAATGAGCCATCCCACAACAACACCCTTCTCGTAGGAGGACCAGGTACCGCCAAGACCTCAGTCATCATGATGTACTGCAACAAGTTCGATGCCAACGAGATGCTCTTCCACAGAATGAACTTCTCCAGTGCCACCACACCATACAACTTCCAAGAGTCTATTGGTGCCGTCGTCGAGAGAAAGCAAGTCAGAACTTACACTCCAGCCGGACAAAAGAAAATGACTGTCTTCCTTGATGATATCTCCATGCCTTTCGTCAATGCATGGGGTGATCAGATTACACTTGAAATCACCAGACAATTGATTGAGCTCAAGTACTTCTATTTCCTTACTAAGGATGACAGAGGTTATGAGCAAAAGATCGAAGGTCTCCAATTCCTCGGTGGTATGAACCATCCAGGTGGAGGTAGAAATGATATCCCACCAAGACTTAAGAGATCATTCTTCTCCCTTAACATGACTCCACCATCCCAGAGATCTATCGAGAACATCTATGGTAGAATCTTGGAGGTACTCTTCAACCCAAAGAAGTATACCAAGGAAGTCACCGACATGAGAATCCCATTGGTTGATGCCACCATCAGCATTTGGGACGCTGTCAAGAGAAGACTCCTCCCAACCCCAACCAAGTTCCATTACACTTTCACCATTAGAGAGCTCGCAAGAGTGTTCCAGGGTATCTGTGTCGTCGCTGGAAAGCCAGAGTACAAAGTTATTGCTAACTGCTCCAACATCAAGGAGAAGATTATGCCACAACTTTTCCTCATTTCTCTCTGGAGACATGAGTGTGACAGAACTTTCATTGATAAACTTATCAACAACAACGATAAGAAAATCTTCTCAGATATGCTTGATAGAGTTACCAAAGAGAAGTTCAGAGACTCCCTTGGATTCGATGATGAGCAACTCATGACCAGCCACTACTTTGCTGATTTCCAGAGAGAAGATGAGTTCGATGAATATGGTGAACTCCTTGCTGAAGCTCCATTCGTTTATGAGGCTTGCCCAGACATTGAATCTATCAGAACTAGATGTAATGATAAGCTCGATGCTTATAATGAGAAGAACCCATCCAAGCAAATGAACTTGGTTATCTTCGATGATGCCCTTAAGCATCTCTTAAGAATCACCAGAATTATCGGAACTCCATCCGGTAACATTCTTCTTGTCGGTGTCGGTGGTTCAGGAAAGCAATCTCTTTCCAAGCTTTCCTCATTCATCTGCAAGCAAATCTTCTTCTAGATTTCCTTGACCAAGACTTATAACGATAACAACTTGAAGGATGATGTCAAGAACCTTTACACTGAAGCCGGTCCAAAGGGTAACAACGTTACTTTCATCATGACCGATTCTGAAATTAAATCCGAGACTTTCCTTGAAGCTATCAACTCCATGCTCGCTACTGGTGAAATTCCCGGACTTATTCCAAAGGATGAGAAAGATGTTGTCTCACTTGAATGCAAAAATATCTACATTAAGGACACTGGACTTAAGGGTGCTGATCCAACTATTCCAGAACTCTGGTCATTCTTCATTAACAGAGTCAAGGATTGCCTCCATATGGTCCTTGCCTTCTCCCCAGTCGGTGTCAAGTTCAGAGAAAGATCCCAAAAGTTCCCATCTCTCTTCTCACAGTGCAGTATTGATTGGTTCCTCCCTTGGCCAGAGGAGGCGCTTATCGCTGTATCCGCCAAAAAGATGGCTGGATTCAAGATGGATGCCAAGAAGGATGTTAGAATTGCTCTCGAGCAACACATGGGTAAAGTGCATGATCTCGTCACTGAAGTTTGCGAAGTCTACTTCCAGAGAATGAGAAGACATGTCTATGTCACACCAAAGTCATATCTCGCTTTCATTGATCTTTATAAGGATGTATACAAGGTCAAGTATGATGGTATTGATATTGAAGATCAAAATATTTCCAAGGGTCTTGAGAAATTGAACGAAGCCGCCGCAGGTGTTGAAGAACTCAAGATTGATCTTAAGAAAGAAGAGGTCAAACTTAAGGAAGCCTCAGATATTACTGATAAACTCCTTAAGGTTCTCGAGGTTGAGAACAAGAAAGCCAAGGAGAAGGGAGATGAAGTCGCCATTGTCGCCGAAAACTGTATCAACCAAAAGACTGCTATTATGGCAGAAAAAGAATCTGCAGATAGAGATCTCGCTATCGCTCTACCATATCTCAGAAGAGCAGAAAAAGCTGTCGATTCTATCAAACCTGGAGATATTAAAGAATTGTCCGGTATGTCCCAAGCCACTGATACTACCAGACTTATCATGGACGCCATCCATATTCTCTTCTAAAGAGGATTGGACCCAGTCAAAGGAAGACCTCTTAGCATCTTGAAGTAAGAGATTCCATTCGTTAACGATTCATTCGATAACCAGACCAAGGGTACTCTCAAGAACAATAACTTCTTGAAGGATCTCTTTGATTTCTCCAACAACTCTAAAGATAACATCAATGAGGAGACAATCGAATTCTTAGAGCCATATCTTACTCTTAGAACTCCAAAAGATGAGGAAGTTTTCGTCGGTGCAGTCGCCAAGAAAGCCTCTGCAGCTCTGGAAGGCATGTGTGTCTGGGCAGCTGCTATGAGTGATTATCATAAATAATCAAAGATTGTCAAGCCAAAGCTTAAGCTCCTTTAAATTAAGATGGCTGAACTCCAAGAAGCCGAGACCAATCTTGCCGCCGCTGAGGCTGAACTTAAGGAAGTAACCGAACTTAAGGAAGCTCTCAGAAAGAAGTTCGATGCACAAATGGCAGAGAAAAACGCTCTCCTCGAGAAAGCCAACAAGACAAGAAGAAAGATGGACTAAGCCAATAGACTTATTAACTCCCTTCAAGATAACAAAGTCAGATGGGAAGCCTCTGCTAAGGAATTCAAATCCCTTAAGCAAAGACTTGCTGGTGATGTCGCCAAGGCATGCGCTTTCGTATCTTACTGCGGACCATTCAACTCTGAATTCAGAGCTAAGCTCCTCGACGAGTACTTCCATAATGATATTATGACTAAGGAGATTCCAGTATCTGAAGGTCTCCAGCTCACCAAGTTCTTGGTCGATGCAGCCACCATTGGTCAATGGAACATGGAAGGTCTTCCTTCCGATGATCTTTCTATCCAGAACGGTATCATGGTCACCAGATCATCCAGATATCCACTCATGATCGATCCATAGAACCAGGCTTACTCCTGGATCAAATCTAGAGAGCCACTCCTTACCGAGCAAAACTGCGTGTTCACTCTCTCTAACCCTAACTTGAGAGATGCTCTTAAGTGGCCACTCTAAGAAGGTTTCCCAGTACTCATTGAATCCATTGAGAACGAAGTTGACCCAATGCTTGATCCAATTCTTGAAAGACAAATTATTGTCAAGGGTAGATCAAAGCTCATTAAGCTTGCTGATCAAGAGTTCGATTATGATGATAAATTCAGACTCTACATGACCTCAAGACTTGCTAACCCTCATTTCTCCCCAGAACTTGCTGCCAAAGCCACCATTATTGATTTCACTGTCACATAAGGTGGTCTCGAGCAACAGCTCCTCGGTAGACTTATCTCCAAGGAGCAAAAGCATCTTGAAGATCAAATCCAAGCCCTTCAAGAAGAAGTCACCATGAACACCAAGATCCTCTCCGATTATGAAGATGATCTTCTTGAGAGACTTGCTAATGTCTAAGGTTCCCTCCTTGATGATCCAGATATTATTGATGTGCTAGCTACCATTAAGAATGCCTCTAAAGAAGTCAATGAGAAACTCGTTGAGGCTGCTGAAAAGACTATCGAAATTAACGAGAAGAGAGAGCTTTTCAGACCAGTTGCCGCAAGAGGTGCTGTTCTTTACTTCTGTATCGTCGAGTTGACTCAAATCAACTGGATGTACAACACTTCTCTCCAATAATTCCTCGGTCTCTTCGATTATGGTATTGATTTCTCTCCAAAAGCACAACTTGTAAAGGAAAGAGTTTCTAACATCATCACATGGATGAATAGAAAGGTTTACAGGTATATTAACAGAGGTCTCTTCGAGAAAGATAAGGTTACCTTCAAACTTATGATGGCCACTAAGATCTTGATCAAAGCTGGCCAACTTACTGGCGCTGATGTCGGTCTCCTCCTTAAAGCAGGTGGTGGTATCGATGACAGAAACAACCCCTTCGCCTCTTGGATGGCACAAAAGATCTGGTTGAACTTGAAAGCTCTTTCCAAGCACAAGTTCGGTAACGATCACTCCATGTTCTTCAAAGAACTTCCAGACAGAATCAACAGAAACGAGCAAGTCTGGAAGAAATGGGTTGATGAAGCTGAGCCAGAAAACATTCCAGTTCCAGATTATGAAGAGAAGATTAACTCTGACCAAAATATTGGTCACTTCATCCATCTCTGCTTAGTCAGATCCATTAGAGAGGATAGAACTATCCTCGCTTGCCAACAATTCATCTCTGCCACTCTCGGAGACGAATATGGAGCTCCAATTACCGATCAAATTGCTGATTTGTATGAAGAAACCCAACCAGATAAGCCAGTACTTTATCTTTTATCCAAAGGTGCCGATCCAACATCCTCAATTGATGAGTATGCCAAGAAGAAGAAGCAATTCCCAACCGGTAAGGTATCCATGGGAGAAGAAATGGAAATCCCAGCCATGCAACTTATCGATTAAGGTATGACCTCCGGAAAGTGGGTCGTCCTCTCCAACTGCCATTTGTCTCTCGAATTCATGGCTGAAATGGAAGAAATTCTTAGACCAAAGGACAGAGAAGTCCATCCAGATTTCAGACTTTGGATCACTTGTGAACCACATAATGACTTCCCACTTGGTCTCCTCCAAATGGCAATCAAGAACGCCACTGATCCACCAAAGGGTGTCCAAGCCGGTCTCTCAAGAACCTTCCAAACTATGGTTAATCAAGATTTCCTTGAGAAGGTTGAGCCATATGACAAATGGAGATCAATTGTCTTCGCTCTTTGCTTCATGCATTCCTTTATTCAAGAAAGAAAGAAGTTCGGACCACTTGGATTCTGTATTCCATACGCATTCAACAACTCCGATCTCGAAGCTTCCTTGACTTACATCGAGAAGCACATGACCACATCAATGAACCTTAACATCCCAATCTCATGGAAAGCCATCCAATACATGGTGTCCGATGTGCAATACGGTGGTAAGATTACTGATGGTCTTGACAGAGAACAATTCAGTTGCTACACTCAATTCTGGATCCAAGAACAAATCTTTGCTCCAAACTACTGCTTCAACCAGTTGATTACCGATTTCAACTATCACATCCCAGATGCTCAAGAGCATCCAAGATTCATGGAGTACATCAACAAGATGCCACCAAATGATGGTCCAGCCATTTTCGGACTCCATCCAAACGCTGATTTATCTTTCAGACTTCTCGAGTCTATTGCTATGATCAACGTCCTTCTCGATACCATGCCAAAGGACGCCGGTGGTGGTGGCGGTATGTCTAGAGAAGACATCGTCAAGGAGAAGATCGAGAAAGAACTCCTCCCAATGCTCCCAGTTGATTTCATCATGATTGATGTTCAAGAGAAGCTCAAGAACTTGAGAGGACCAAAGGGTCTTGGAGAGTCCGGAAAGTTTGATCTTATCCCTCTCAATATTTTCTTGTATCAAGAACTTCAAAGATTCCAGAGCGTTCTGAGCATCGTCAGAAGAACTATGGTTGACATGATTGATGCCATTGACGGATCCATTATCATGACCCCAGAGATCGTTGACTCCATTAACATGGTCTTCGATTTCAGAGTACCAAGAAAGTGGCAATATGACCCAACTGGTGCTGAGATCTCATGGTTGACTGCATCACTCGCAGGATGGTTGAAGGGTCTTCTCGATAGACACTTCCAACTCAACAACTGGATCTTTAAGGAGAGACCTCCAAGTTTCTGGATGACTGGTTTCTTCAACCCTCAAGGTTTCCTCACTTCCATGAAGCAGGAGGTTACCAGACAGAGAAAGGCACAAGCCTGGTCTCTTGATGAGGTCGAATTCACCTCTGATGTCCTCAAGGATGTCATTCAAGGTGATGACGGTAGAATTGAAGGTAAACAATTGAACGCACCAGCTGAAGGTGTATACGTCCATGGACTTTATCTTGAAGGTGCTGGATGGAACAAGAACGAGAAGAGACTTGAAGACTCCCAACCAAAGGAGCTCTATTATCAATTCCCAATTCTCCATGTCTCAGCTGTTTCAGTTGCATCAGGAGGTGACAAACCAGGACAAGGTGGTGGTAACAAGGCCAAGGCTGAACTTGCCAACTTGGAGAAGATTGCATACTCATGCCCAGTCTACGTTTACCCACTTAGAAACGATAGATATTTGATCTTCAGATGCTACCTTAAGGCAGAAGCCGCCGGAGCTCCACAACATCCAAATAAGGGACTTACAGCGCCAATGAAATGGAAGCTTGCCGGTGTCTCTCTTCTTTGCTGCAAAGATTGAGAGATAATAAGTTTATTAACAATTTAACAAATATTCTTATCATAAAAA
>Ga0138268_1128319_pt1 | contig 14064 bp, 27 predicted proteins | sample RNAICE20151125_FD_106934 | JGI IMG/M metagenome (GOLD analysis project Ga0138268, IMG submission 106934) | Metatranscriptomics of polar marine prokaryotic and eukaryotic communities from Arthur Harbor ice station, Antarctica -... | ecosystem: Environmental > Aquatic > Marine > Unclassified...
GTTGAATCAAAAAAACATACTTATAATAATTAAAATATTTTTATTATAAAATAGCGTCACAAAATTGATTAAGACGGTTAATAATAAATACGGATCAGTCCTTGGTACAAAGGAGTGCAACACCACATAGTCTCCACTTCATTTGAGGGGTAAGTCCCTTATGAAGACTTGCAGGTGCACCTGATGTCTCTGGCTTCAAGAAGGCGTAGAAGATTCTGTACTTGTCATTTCTCTTGGGGTATTTGTATACTGGACATTGGAACTGAGATTTCTGGATAGTTTCAAGATCGGGTTTCTTGCTTCCTCTCTCATTTGGATCCTTAGCAGTGGAAATAGCGCTGACATGGATGATTGGGAATTGGTAAAACAATTCTTTTGGATTAGAGTCTTCGAGTCTCCTCTCAGCTCTGTTCCAGCCTGCACCTTCGAGGTAAAGTCCATGGATGTACACACCTTCCTATGGAGGCGTGATGGTCTTGCCCTCAATTCTACCGTCATCTCCCTGAATGATTTCCTTGATGACATCGGTGGTGTACTCGACGTTATCGAGTGACCACACCTTCTTCATTCTGGTAACCTCCTGCTTCATGGCAGTCAAGAAACCTTGTGGGTTGAAGAAACCGGTCAACCAGAAGGATGGAGGTCTTTCCTTGGAGATCCAGTTGTTCAACTGGTAGTGTCTGTCCATAAGGCCCTTAATCCAACCGGCAAGGGATGGAGTCAACCATGAGATCTCAGCGCCTGTTGGATCAAATTGCCAAGAACTTGGCACTCTGAAGTCGTACACGGCACCAATAGAGTCTACGATGTCTGGTGTCATAATGATAGAACCTTCAATTGCATCAACCATGTTTTGCATTGTAGTCTTTACAATCTTGTTGATCATTTGGAATCTATCAAGCTCTTGACGAAGGAAGATATTTAAAGGAACGGTTTCTGGATCACCAAGTCCTCTTGGTCCTCTAAGGTTCTTCAATCTCTCCATGACCTCGAGCATGATGAAGTCTGCTGGCATAGCTGGAATAAGTTCTTTCTCAAGCTTCTACTTGACTTCTTCCTCACGAGACAATCCAGATCCACCACCGGCGTCCTTTGGTTGGGTATCAAGTAAGGTGTTGATCATCTCAACTGACTCTTTGAGTCTGAAGGTTAGATCAGCATTTGGATGCAGTCCAAAGATTTGTGGGGTATCCTTTCCTGGCATCTTTCCAATGTATTCCATGAACCTCGGGTGCTCCACAGCATCTGGAATATGATAGTTGAACTCGGTAACGAGTGGGTTAAAGCAATAGTTTGGCGTGAAAATTTGTTCTTGTACCCAAAGTGCTCCGTATGTGATGAACATTTCTCTATCCAAATCATCAGTGATTCTTCCACCATATTGTACTTGGCAAACCATGTACTGCATAGCCTTCCATGAGTATGGTAGGTTAAGAGATGAGCATTGAGAAAGATGCTTATCAATGTAGAGGAGAGAAGCCTCTAAATCGGCGTTGTTGAACTCGTATGCGATACAGAATCCAAGTGGTCCGAACTTTCTTCTCTCTTGCACAATGGAGTGCTGGAAGCAAATGGCGAAGACTAATGACTTCCATTTGTCATATGGTTCAACCTTCTCGAGGAAGTCTTGGTTTACCATGGTGTTGAAGGTTCTTGAGAGACCAGCTTAAAGTCCCTTTGGTGGCTCAGTTGTGACCTTGACAGCCATTTGGAGAAGACCAAGAGGGAACTCTGGGTTTGGTTCACAAGTGATCCAGAGTCTGAAGTCCTCATGAACTTCCTTTTCTTTTGGATTAAGGATGTCTTCCATCTCAGCCATGAATTCAAGACTCAAATGGCAGTTGTTGAGCACAACCCATTTTCCTGCGGCCATTCCTTACTCAATAAGTTGAGCGGCTGGGATTTCCATTTCTTCTCCCATTGAGACCTTTCCAGTTGGGAATTGCTTCTTCTTCTTGGCAAACTCATCAATGGAACCGGTTGGATCAGCACCTGTTGAAAGCAAGTAGAGTACTGGGAGGTTTGGCTTAGTCTCATCGAAGATTTCTTGGAGTTGATCTGTTACTGGCATAACAAACTCCTCACCAAGTACCTCCTGGATGAACTGGTTACTGGCGAGCACGGTTCTATCCTCTCTAATGGATCTTACGAGGCACATATGGATGAAATGACCAATGTTCTGGTCAGCACTGATCTTCTCTTCGTAGTCTGGAACTGGAGTGTTCTCTGGCTCATTTTCATCAATCCACTTTCTCCAGATCTAGTCATTTCTAGTAATTCTATCTGGGAGCTCCTTGAAGAAGAAGGTGTGGTCATTGTTGAACTTGTGCTTGGAGAGAGCCTTGAGATTCAACCATGTCTTCTGCTCCATCCAGTTGAAGGGCTTGGATCTATCATCAATACCTGCACCAGCTTTAAGGAAGAGACTCACATCAGCAGGGGTCAGCTTTCCGTCCTTGATGAGGATTTTGGTGGCCATCATTAGCTTGAAGGTGACCTTATCTCTCTCGAAAAGACCTCTGTTAATATACCTATATACTCTTCTGGTCAACCATTGGGTAATATTATAAACTCTATCCTTGACAAGTTAAGCCTTGGGAGAGAAGTCGATAGCATAATCGAAAAGTCCGAGGAACTGTTGTAGAGATGTATTATACATCCAGTTGATAAGAGTCATCTCGACAATACAGAAGTAAAGTACGGCACCTCTTGCAGCAACAGGTCTGAAAAGTTCTCTCTTCTCGTTAATTTCGATCTTCTTCTCTTTACCTTCAGCGAGTTTCTCGTTTACTTCCTTGGACTTGGTCTTGATGGTAGCGAGTACGTCAATAATTTCAACGTCATCAAGCAGAGAGCCCTGAACGTTGGCGAGACGCTCAAGGAGTGACTCTTCGTAGGTTTGAAGGATTCTGGTGTTGCTTGTTACTTCCTCTTGAAGTTGTTGCATCTGATCCTCAAGAGATTTTTGCTCCTTTCCGATAAGTCTTCCGAGAAGCTGTTATTCGAGACCACCTTATGTGACAGTGAAATCGATGATTGTAGCTTTGGCGGCGAGCTCTGGAGAGAAATGGGGATTGGCAAGACGAGAAGTCATGTACATGCGGAACTTGTCATCATAATCCATTTCTTGATCAGCAAGAATGATCAGCTTGTTTCTACCTTTGATAATGATCTGTCTTTCAAGAATTGGATCAAGCATTGGGTCGACTTCGTTCTCAATGGACTCAATCAAGACTGGGAAACCTTCTTGCATTGGCCACTTGAGGGCATCCTTCAAGTTAGGATGGGAGAGAGTGATCACACAGTTTTGAGTAAGAAGTTCTGGTTCTCTGGTCTTGATCCAAGAGATGGCTTGTCCCTGAGGATCAATCATGAGTGGATATCTTGAAGATCTTGTAACCATGATACCATTCTGGATTGAGAGCTCATCAGCTGGGAGACCCTCGAGGTTCCATTCTCCGACGGTGACTGGATCAACTAAGAATTCTGTGAGTAAAAGATCAGGGGACACGGGAATTTCCTTGGCGACAAGATCAGTATGGAAGTATTCTTCAAGGAGTTTGGCTCTGAAGTCTGAGTTGAAGGGACCACAGTATGAGACGAAAGCGCAAGCCTTGGCGACATCTCCTACCAATCTCTGCTTGAGTGATTTGAACTCATTGGCATTTTGAATCCACCTGTCTTTGTTGTCCTGGAGAGAGTTGATAAGCCTATTTGCTTAGTCCATCTTCTTTCTTGTTTTGGTAGCTTTTTCAAGCAAGGCGTTCTTTTCAGCCATTTGAGCATCGAACTTCTTTCTGAGTCGCTCTTTAAGAGCAGTTACCTCTGCGAGTTCTGCCTCAGCAGCAGCCAAGTTAAACTCGGCTTCTTTGAGCTGGGCCATTTTGATCTCCAAGAGTCTGAGCTTAGGCTTTACGATCTTTGACTGCTTATGGTAATCACTCATAGCAGCTGCCAGACACACATACCCTCGAGTGCAGAAGATGATTTCTTGGCAACAGTTCCAGTGAAAATCTCTCTACCATCTGGAGTGTGAAGAGTCAAATATGGCTCTAAAAGCTCGATAGTCTCCTCATTGATATTATCCTTATCATTGGCGGAGAAATCAATGAGATCCTTAAGGAAGGTTGCACTACTTAGAGTAAGCTTAGTGCAGTTGTCGTATGAGTCATTTACGAATGGAACGTCAGTCTTCAGAATGTTCATTGACTTTGGTTTGCATGGGTCAAGTGGACGCTGGAACAGAATATGGATAGTGTCAAGAATAAGTCTTGTGGTATCTACTGCATTTCTCATACCTCTGAGCTCATTGATATCCTGAGGTCTGATAGAATCGACTGCAGCCTCTGCTCGCCTCAAAAAAGGCAAGGCTACAGCAAGATCTTTATCTGCTTGATCTTTTTCAGCCAAGATAGTGTTCTTTTGGATGATACAGTTCTCAGCGACGATAGCGACTTCATCTGCCTTCGCTTTAGCTTTTCTGTTTTCGACCTCAAGTTCCTTGAGCAATTTGTCGGTGACATCTGAGGCCTCCTTAAGTTTGATCTCTTCTTTTCTCAGGTCAATCTTGAGTTCTTCAACACCCTTAGCAGCTTCTTTAAGGCAGTCAAGTCCTTTAACAATATTGGACTCCTCAACATCAATTCCATTGTACTTCTTTGTGTAGACTTCCTTGTAGAGTTCAATGAAGGAGAGATAACTCTTTGGAGTGACATAAACGTGTCTTCTCATTCTTGAGAAATAAATCTCACAAACCTCAGTAACGAGGTCATGAACCTTACCCATATGTCTTTCAAGGCTAAGCTTGATTTCTTTTTTGGCATCCATCTTGAACTCATTCAAGAATTTATGAGACACAGCAACAAGTGCATCCTCGGGCCAGGGGAGGAACCAATCAATACTGCACTGGGAGAACAGAGATGGGAACTTTTGACTTCTGGTTCTGAATTTGGTACCAACGGGGGAGAAGGCGAGGATCATATGAAGGCAATCCTTGACTCTATTGATGAAGAAGATCCAGAGCTCAAGAAGATTTGGCTCTTGACCCTTACCCATCTCTTTCATGTAGACGTTCTTGCATTCAAGGCAGATGACATCTTTCTCATCCTTTGGAATGAGACCGGGGATCTCACCAGTAGCAAGCATACTGTTGATAGCTTCCAAGAAAGTCTCAGATTTAATCTCAGCATCAGTCATGATGAAGGCAACTTGTTTACCCATTGGACCAGCTTCTCTGTAAAGATTCTTGATATCGTCCTTAAGGTTAATGTCATTGTAATTCTTTGACAAAGCAATCTGGAAGAACACGTGCTTACAGATGAAAGAAGCCAACTTGGTAAGAGATTGCTTACCAGAACCACCTACACCGACAAGAAGAATGTTTCCACTTGGTGAGTTGATGATTCTTGTGACTCTAAGTAAATGCTTGAGTGCATCATCGAAGATAACGAGGTTCATGGCCTTAGATGGGTTCTTTTCGTTGTAGTCTCCCATTCTTGTCATGCATCTTTCTCTGATGGACTCGATATCTGGACAAGCCTCGTAAACGTATGGTGCTTCTTCTTCAAGTTCACCAAATTCATCATATTTGTCTTCTCTCTAGAAGTCAGCAAACAAGTAGTTGGTTAGGAGTTGTTCGTCATCGAATCCAAGTGATTCTCTGAACTTCTCTTTGGTTACTCTGTCGAGCAAGTCGCTGAAGGTCTTCTTATCGTTGTTGCTGATAAGCTTATCAATGAAAGTCCTATCGCACTCATGTCTCCAAAGAGCAATGAGGAACAGCTCTGGTCTGATCTTTTCCTTAATGTTAAGGCAGGAAGCGATAACCTTGTGCTCTGGCTTTCCAGCAACAGCACAGATTCCTTAGAACACTCTTGCCAATTCACGGATGTTGAAAGTGTAATGGAACTTAGTTGGTGTAGGAAGAAGTCTCTTCTTTACGGCCTCCCAAATGCTGATGGTAGCATCGATCAAGTATGGACGCATGTTAACAACTTCTGGGTTGTATTTCTTTGGACTGAACAGGACCTCAAGGATTCTACCATAGATATTTTCAATGGCCTTTTGGGATGGAGCGGTCATGTTGATTGAGAAGAAATGTCTCTTCAATCTATGAGGGATATCATTTCTTCCACCTCCTGGATGGTTCATGGCAGCAAGGAATTGCATTTTTTCGATGCCTCTGAAGTAACCCCTCTCGTCCTTAGAAAGGAAGTAGAAACCCTTCTGCTCGATAAGCTGTCTAGTGATCTCAAGAGTGATCTGATCACCCCAAAGGTTGACAAAAGGCATGGAAACATCATCAAGGAAGACGGTCATTCTCTTTCCTCCTGGTGGAGTGAAGGTTCTGACTTGCTTCTTCTCGACCTCAGCCTCAATAGACTCTTGGAAGTTGAATGGTGTGGTGGCACTGGAGAAATTGATTCTCTTGAAGAGCATTTCCTCTGGGTCGAATTTGTTGCAATACATCATGACACTTGAGGTCTTAGCAGTACCTGGGCCACCGACAAGAAGGGCATTTTTGTGTCCTGGCTCCTTTCTTCGCTCATGTCTCATGTCGGGAAGATTGGCAATTTTTCTGATGATGTATTCGGCTCTGGTGGAATCACCGGTTGGAATAAGTAGCTGAGAGAATTGGATTCTCTTTGGTGGTACCCAGGATTCTGGCTCCCAAATCTTCCACGACTTGGTAGTCTCATCGACAAAGTAGTCATAAATAGTCTCCTTGTCAGTAGACATATTCTTAGGAGAAATTGCTGGAAGTGGAGCATTTTTTGACTCCAGGAACTTATGGAACTTTTCTCTGTCCTCGGTCTCGAAAAGACCACCGAGGGCCCAAGCAAGACAGTAGACCCACAATTTCTCGAAGAGAGCCTTCTCAACAGTTTCTTGTCTTTCGAAATAGCCACTAAGGCAGGCCCACAAAAGATTCAAGAACATGGTGATTCTAACAACTGGTGGAGATTCCATGACATAGTTGTAGTCTTTGGCAAGCATGTTGAAGGTGTCCAGGTTGGTGTTCTCCAAGTACTTTTAGGTAAATTCTTAAATCCAGACGCTCTCATCTGGGTTGCAATAACACTTAGCTTCAATCCTATCAATTCCATAGGTGGTCACAAGTGGTTGCCAATCCAAGTCACTCGTGGATACATAGATAATACCACATCTTGACACAGTAGCTGGAGAAGCATTGTTAAGGTTCTCTACCTCAAAGGTCATCTTGCAGTTATCAGTCATTGGAATTCTCTCGGCATTAGCGAGGGTTAGAATTCTGTTGTCATCGAGTACTGTGTTAAGGTTCTCGATCCAAATAGCATCGACTGGTCCATCGCAGACAATCCAAGAAACGTGTTTCTTTTTCTTGTCATTGGTCTGTTTCCAGATGTTAGAGTAGACTCCTGGAACCCATTCTCCGGTGACATTGTTCATGACACCATACATTTATTGACCAGTGATAGATTTAGGGTTCATTCTCACTTGTCTGTGACTGTTTCCTAAATCGGTCATGGCATCAGTTAGGGTGTTCATAATGGTAGTCTTACCGCATCCTACGGTACCTACAACCATGAATCCATGGCGCACAAGAGATGTCTCATAAAGCTGAACAATTTTAATGTACCAGTCATCCTTAACAATGAGATTATTGTCCTTCATGAGCTTCTTGACGGCTCCATCGATATCTTCATAGACCTTCTTTTTAATGTTGGTTTGAGTTGGGAAGATATCTTTAAGGAGTGACAAGAAAAGCGGGATATCCTAAGCGACAAACTTGGAAAGGTTCATATCTCTCAGGGTACGTGCCATGATCATCTCTTCATCGACTGTTCCAGTCTTGCTGGTCAGCATTTCTTCTCTCTTGGAGTTACCGGCAGTTCTGAGAACGGAAAGAATATTTCTAAGTCCGAAATCATAATGACGTTGTTTTGAGAGTTGCTCTTCGCAAAGTTGATATAGCACATGGAACTTCAAGGCAAGAGGAACGTAGCTGTTATAACCGACGGCAGCAAGCTTTACCATGATAATAACTCTTCTATCGGGCACCATCATCGATACACTTCTGAAAAGAACTTTCAGGTTCTCTGGAAGCTCTTGACGACCAGCATAACCTGGGTTCATCGTGATGAAGTAGGCACAGGCTTTGATAAGCAAAATTGGCTTTTCCTCATTTGGGAACATGAATCTTGACACATCTTGCTTTTTGGCTTGGGTAATTGACTCAACCTAAGCGGCAACCACAGAGAGGGTTGGGAGAGAGATTCTGTTGAACTCATCGAAGCAACCCCAAAGACCAGATTGGCAAACACCCTTGAAGATCTTGGCCATGTCTCTGAACTTGTGCTCATCTGAGCAGTTGGTGACAACGACGAAAATACCAAGAGTACGTCCAAGATCCTTGACAGTTTCTGTCTTTCCAGTTCCTGCTGGACCAGCTGGGGCTCCACCATAAAGCATACCCAGAGCTTGAGAAAGCGTGATGTAGCATCTATCAGTAAGAGGAGTGATACAAAGTCTCTCTTTTGCACCAAGGAACTCATACGAATAAGTGAACTCAATATCAGTGACATTGAGAGCAATATGTCCATCTTCTTGTCTCCATTTGACTCTAGTGTTCTTAGCCCACTCGAAGTCATAGGTATCCTTGATTCTATGTTGTTTGGCCTCAGCATGGATGAAATCGAAGATCTCGACCTAATGCACATGGATTGTTACGAGTGTCTCAATTTTCATTCTCTTAAGCTTGTTAAGGTCATCCAAGCACATCTTACCGAGCTCAGTCATCATTCCATGGATTTCTTTCTTTTTCTTCTCAAGCTCAATAACCTTTTCTTTTTGAGTTCTCTCAAGGCAATCAGCGACCTTCTCGGTCCAAATCTATTAAACACCAAGAAGAGCAATTTGAGATGGGAAAGATTCGATAAACTCTCTAAGAGGCATAGAGAAGCAGTCCTGGGCACCTCTAGCACAGATCATTCTCATAGACCTTTGCATCTCCAATTGGAGTTTGAGGAGCCATTCTTCAATATTACCTTCAGCCTGGACTCCTTCAGCGAGAAGAACTTTCTCTTCGCATGATCCCATAATCATGTTGATATCAATAATGAGTCTTCTGTTAGTTTCATCGAAAGATACTCTGTTGATAGCATCGAAAAGCTTTTCAAAATCATCCTGGACAGCATTTGGGTCTGAACCGACTGAAAGGATCTTAAGAAGATCAGAGTTGGAGCAGAAATAGAATCTTGGGAAGACGTTTCTCTTGGTCTCAAGATAGTTCTCAAGCTTCTTTTAGCAGAACTCGAGTCCTTCCTGGAGGGAGCCTAATGAGTTCTTAAGGATATCATTAGTGCAACTTTGAATAACATTCTTTTGCTCATTAGCTCTTTCCATGATCTTAAGCCATTGCTTGTCAATTTACTTGAACTTCTTTGACTCAGTTGGCATCTGCTTGGCGATATCTCCTGCAGTGAACACAGCAACGAGGTTAGTCCAAAGGTTCTAAACCTTGAGCCATTTCTCGATAATATCAGCTACATCGGATAAAAGAGCAATCTTTTCAGTAACGATAGACTTGAATGGAGCAACATATCTCATGGCGTTCATCTAATTGAGAGCCATGATATGCTCTTCAAGCTTCTCTTGGATATCTTGGATGTTTCCACCAAGGGTGCAAGGAGCATCACACCCTTTCCAGGTGTTGATGATGAGCTCAGCATCTTCCCAATGGGCAGTAATTTCCTCATTGAGTTGCTTCTCGAGTTTCAATTGCTTATCAGCGGAGTCGGTGATATCTTCAATATCATCTTTGAAGTTCAAGAGAGGGGCTTGCATAAGCTAAGCGAGGGTGAAAGTATCACTGGCGTATGGAATATCTTCCTTAGTCATTTCAATAATTTCGTCCCAATGTCTTGGCTTGATAGATGGCTTAACTAGAGCCTCCACAAGTGGGATAATCTCAGTGAAGTCCTCAATTTCCTGCTTGAGTTCCTTATAGGCATCCCAAGACTTAAGGACTGGTGGAAGCTTAGAGCAATCACGTCCGAAGATTTCGATTTGCTCAGTCATCTTCTCAATCTCATTGCCAACTTCAGACCAAGAGACTTCTTTCCATTTACCAATGGTGTCTTTAACCTTAGAGTAAAGATTATAAAGTTTATCGAGAAGCTCAATTTGCTTTTACGTCTAAACAAGTTCAGGATAGCTTTGATGAGGAAGACCGAAGAGACCTTCACCAGCATAGTAAGAATCGAACTTTCTCTTTCTGATACTGTACTCATCAGAGAACATTCTAAGTCTGTTAAGAGCTTCTCTTGGGTCAATTCCAGGCACCATTGGTCCATTCTTTTCAAAGTTCTTTCTGAAATCTTGAACGTCAACAACAAGCACATTGATACCTTCAATAAGGTCTTTCTTAAATCCAGCTTGCTCTCCCTGAAGGTCATTTCTCTTTGAAATAGATTCAGTGACGAGGTTTCCCCAGTCCTTATCAAGGATTGAAGAGGCATCCATTTCGTCTTTATCCATGACTTCTGGAAGATAGGTTTCAAGAAGGTTGTACATTTCAATTACTGGTCTGAATTGGATCTCAATTTCAGACTCCTTCTTTCTGATCTCCTCGAAGGCTTGCATGACACTACCAAGAGAATCGATGTCTTTAACTGGCTTATCGATTTTCAATCTGATTTGCTTCATGTCATCGGTCAAGGCCTCGAGCAGGGTAGAAGCTCTCTTGTGGAGATCTTTGGCGTAAGCGTTTTTCCACATTTCGATCCACTTCTTAAGACCACCCTTGACGTTGTCAGTTTTGAGACTGAGAGCACCAATCTGATGGAAACTCTGAATTTGGAGTACCTCGTCTTCGATGCAGGTAAATTCTCTGAGCTTCTCCTCAAAGTCCTCTAATTGAGGATTGGTCGCATGGAATTTCTTCAAATTCTCGTCGATCTTTCTCTTCCAGAGCCAGTTGAAGCTTTCGAAACCGTCAAGGAACTTGTTGACGTTGTTCTTGGTTCCCTGGATTGAACCAGTAAGGAGAAGGATGACCTTAACGATTTCCTTATCCTTTGCAATCCAGTCGTAGAATGGCTCTCTTTGGTCTTCTGGTTGATCCTTTTGGTTCCAGTTTTGCACATTTTTGGTCGACTTGAGTACATGACTGGCAGCTCTGTTGATGGCACTCTGAACTTCTTCAAGATTTGGCTTAAGGATACAAATATCACCTTCAAGATGAACATCTACCTCAAAGAATGCCTTCAAGATTTGTTTGGGCATGTTTCTTCTTCCACAAATCCTCTCTTTCATTTAGTTAAGAGAATATTTAGTGGCATGAAGGAGGGCTTGATACATGGACCAGTTGTAGTATTTGGAAAGCTTTTGAATCTCTTCGGCTGAGATTGGCTCGACATGTTAATCAAGTTGATAGGAGCAGATTGTCTAAATGAGATCTTCGACTGCACCCTCGACCTCGTAGTTCTTAGACTTGAGCTTCTCGGACTCTTCTCTGATCCACTCTTCTTACATCTCGACGAATTCGTCAAGAGTGAAAGTTTGAGCATCTTGAGGAAGGTTGACGAGAACGGTCTTGGAAAGACTCTTAAGGTTGTTCTCGATACGGTTCTCCATGATGTCGTTGATATTGATGATAAGCTGCTCCAATTTGGCAAGGCCTTAATGGACGTGGTTCAGATATCCATCAATGTTCATGGAAGTCCAGGTAAGGGTCACCATACCTGGTCTCAGTTTGTACTCCAAATCCTCAAGATGTGGCACAAGGAGACTTTTGGTGTTAGGTCTGATCTTGTTTACAATTCTGTCATACTCGCGGAGGACGAATGTTAACTCATTGTTGTACATCTTGAATTTGTCCTCTTGGAGAAGGACAATCTTGGCGCTCTCAGGGATATCAATTCCAATTCTTGAGAGGCATTTAGCTTCTCTGATGAGAGTCAGGATTTCAGAGTCGAAGTTGACATAGAGTTTATTGTTCTCCGGGTGACGGATTATGAGAGTGGCTTAAAGACCAGCTTTAGCCTTCTCGACCTCATGGGCCCATTTCTATCTCCAGAGATACTCAAAGGAGAAGAGAGTGTATCCGATCTTGTTGAACATCTTAACGAATCTCTTGGACTCCTTCTGCTTGATCAAGTCTTGTGGGAATTGCTCCATTGGACCAGAAATTCTGTGGAACAAATGACGGGACCAGGTGATGCTACCTGAGACAGTTGGCAAGTTTCTCACAATGAATTGAGTAACTTGGTTCTTGTGAGTAATGGTGTTGTACTGCTCCTCAATGTCATTGATCTCCTTTCCATAGTTGTGGAAAAGAATGGTGTATTTGGAGTTGAGACCATTCTTGAGGTTCTCTCTGTGGAGGATAGCCTTGAACTTTCTTAAGAGTTTGAGGGAGTCTTCAATGCTTTGAATGACCTCAAATTTCCTATCAATGTATGCTTAAAGCTGAGTCTCGACGGTTGAGACACCAACATTGAATTCGACGAAATCTCTATCGAAAGTGTTGATGCTGAACTCAAGAAGTTTGTGGTTCTTCTTCTTAAGGAATTGAGCGGTCTTGTCGAAGGTGTCAAGAATTGGCTGGATTCCTTCAAGATTGTGCTTCTCCAGGGTCTTGAATTGGTTGATGGTGGAGAAAAGCTCAATGAGCTTGTTGATTCTCCTGCAGAAGAGCTCGAACTTTCCGAAGATAGCGTTTGGAGAGAACTCAAATTGCTTACCCTTTGGCATGTTCATAAGTCTCTACTTGGTGAACTCATACTGCTTGACGTAAGCTTGCTTAAGATCAATGCAGCTCTAGAGAATTGGAATGAGCTCGTTTGGTGGGAACTGCTCATTATCCCAAAGGACATCATCAGAGAGCATGGCTCCCTTCTTGATTGGCTCACCTCTTGCCAACTTCCTGAAGTTGAGGATGTAGAACTTGCACTGGGAGATCATCTGATTGGTGATCTTGACAAAGAGACCTGTCATTCTCTCGTTGGTGTTGTAGTATCTAGCGATGGTGTGGATCATCTTGATTGAGTTCATCAAAGCTGGAAGAGTCTCTTGAATGGTCTCTGGGTTTCCATTATAGAGTGGCTCAATGAATTTTTCAAGGGTCTAGAGGTACTTGACGTTATCCTTCGCCTCGTTCAAAGCCTCAGTGACTCTCAGCTCAATGCTTCTCCACTTGGAAGTGGCCAAGTAAATCTTGTCTCTTGGGTTTCCAGCTTGATCTCCTGGGTTTTGAGAGGCTTGAGTAAGAACATCGTAGACTGTTCTACAGTTCTTGCTCCTGAGCTACTCTGAGATTCCAGTAAGCTTTCTCATCCTCTGAATCCAGTACTCGAGCTCTTGCTTGGGTCCAGCATCTTTCTCTTCCTTTCTCTCAGCGTCAGCTCCCTCGAGAGCCTCAGAGATTTGCTCACTCCATTCGTGGAAAATTTTCTCGAATTCGTTGATCATCTCGGTGTTTGGCTGTTTGTTGTTGTGGATGTTTTTAGCTTCTTGCTCCCACTTGCGGTCATATGGCTCAAGCACGATATTGTTCTGAAGACTCTTAAGAGCCTCCTTGAGCTCATTGGCGAATTTATCGAAGACGCTGGTGAACTCCTTCTTGTGCTCCTCGTCACATGCGCCCCACTCTTCGTGTTTGTCGATGAAGGGCTTGTAGACCTGGTTGATGATAGTATTCAAAGAGGTCACTGTGTGTTCAGAGATCTCACCGAAAAGAATATCGTTGTCGTTTTAACCATTGGGGTTCACTGCTTTACCTTATGGTGTAGTTCTAAGGAAGTATACTCCCTTTCCTCTAAGCTTGATTTTCTCACCATCGGTGACATGGAACTCTTTTTGTCCTCCGATGTCCAAGAATTCACCAGATTCGGTGATCTTGTAGCTTGTCTAGTAGTAAATAAAGATTCGGGCAGGCCCGTCACCTTTAAAAAATGTTGTGAATAGAGGCTCGGACTGTGGGTTTTTAAACATATCCACGGTGTCGAACTCTCCTACCTTAAAGGCATCAGCGATGATTGAGGCCATCCATTTGGCCCTATTTGACATTGCCATTTTTTGAAA
>Ga0138268_1465234_pt1 | contig 14008 bp, 2 predicted proteins | sample RNAICE20151125_FD_106934 | JGI IMG/M metagenome (GOLD analysis project Ga0138268, IMG submission 106934) | Metatranscriptomics of polar marine prokaryotic and eukaryotic communities from Arthur Harbor ice station, Antarctica -... | ecosystem: Environmental > Aquatic > Marine > Unclassified...
CGCACCACGAGTTGGGTGCGAACGTCGAAGAGTAGGAAATGGCCATGATGGCTTCAAAAAAAGAGTTAAGTAGTTGCGTTTAGATAGGCTACTGTGTACTTTTAGACCCCATCCTGTGGTTTTGGTGGCAAGTGAAGAACCAGACGCTTGACAAGTTGGCGCTCAGAGCGAGACTCTCTTAACGCTCTCCACCATGGATTCCCGGCACGTGTGGGTTGCGCAGAAGATCTCCGATGCCTTCGAGAAGACGGTCGATGAGTCGGAGGCCTTGGTCAAGCAAAGGGATGTGCTAGCCGAGTGCGACTCGTTCTTCAAACCTGATGGTCCTTCAAAGATTATGTTCCTTCGCCAAACCCCCAAGGTGCAGACCGAATCGGGGGATTGGGTTCTGTCGGGAGAACCGTCCACCATGAAGTTGATCCACCCAGAGGTTGACAAGATGGACGGCAAAGTCGTGTTCTTCGTGCGCATCGGGCCCAAGGGAGTGCGCGACAAGGAGATGGAGCAAGACATGCTCTCCGGCGTGATCGCTGTCCCCAACGCGCTGGACACCTACCACCGGCTGCTCTCCGATATCTTCGTGCCCATCCTGCAGAAGCAGGACACTTGGGGCAAGATCCAGGAGGACCAGACCACGGAGTTCATGACGGGGGCCATCAAGTTCGGGAACACGCTGGCCGAGGCCGTGAGCAGCCTGGAGGGGGGCGTGGAGCTGAAGAAGCCTGATGCAAAGTTTGTCACCACGATTGATTTGAAGCCGGCCGCGTTCAACAAGGCCGCGTCTGACAACAAGGTTGCGGGCCACTTCGAGATGGTGCTCAACAACTGGTGTGAGCAGGTGGAGCGGTTGTTGGACCAGAGCGACAGCAAGGGCACCGCTGCGAGGAAGCAGGCGGAGGATGTGGGCCCCGACACCGAGCTGGAGTACTGGCGCAATCGCATGGCCAAATTCAACTCCATCACAGAGCAGCTGAAGTCGGGCGAGAGCAAGCTGGTGATGGGCGTGACCATGGCCGGCCGCACGCAGGCGCACCGCAACTGGAAGGCGATCGACATGCGCGTCACGGACGCTGCCAACGAGGCGAAGGACAACGTCAAGTACCTCACCACATTGGAGAAGTCTTTGGAGCCGATGTACACCGGCACCCCGCACACCATCATCGATAGTTTGCCCGCGCTGATGAACAACATCAAGATGATGCACACCATCGCGCGGTACTACAACACGCCCGAGCGCATGACGACATTGTTCTGCAAGGTGACCAACCAGATGATCACCAACTGCAAGGGCTACGTGCTGAGCCCCGGGCAGCTGTGGAACCAAGACAAGCCAAGTCTACTGAAGAACCTGGAGCTGTGCATCCGGCTAAACGAGGCGTATCAGGAGCAGTACCGCCTGACCCGAGACCGGCTACTGTCCCAGCCGAAGGGGAAGCAGTTTGACTTCAACGAGACCAAGATCTTCAGCAAATTCGACCTTTTCTGCAAGCGGGTGTCCAAGCTGATCGACATGTTCACAACGATCCACCAGTTCTCGACGCTCGCGCAGCACACGCACATTGACGGGCTCGAGGACATGATCAAAGCCTTCTTCAAGATCGTCGAGGACTTTCGCCGCAAGCCCTACGATCTGATGGACTACACCAAGAACCAGTTCGACCGCGATTACCTCGAGTTCAACGTCAACATCCACGACCTCGAGACCACGCTCCAGGGCTTCATCAACTCGTCCTTCGAGAACATTACGAGCACGGAGCACGCGCTCAACTTGCTGCGGCAGTTCCAGGCCATCTTGCAGCGGGACAGTTTGAAGGCGGACCTCGACGACAAGTACATGGTGATCTTCCAGAACTACGGGCTGGACCTCGAGGCGGTGCAGAAGATCTACGAGAAGGGCAAGCACGCGCCGCCGCTCGTGCGCAACGCTCCCCCCGTGGCGGGCAACATCATGTGGACCCGGCAGCTGCTCCGGCGCATTGAGGAGCCGATGAAAAAGTTTTCGCAGAACAAGTCTATCATGACGACGAAGGAGTCCAAGCGCATCGTGAAGACGTACAACCGTGTGGCGCGCGCGCTCATCGAGTTCGAGATGCTCTGGCATCAGGGCTGGGTGAAGTCGATTGAGAACGCCAAGGCAGGGCTGCAGGCGACGCTCATCGTGCGGCACCCGGATTCCGGCAAACTGCTAGTCAACTTCGACAAGGAGATCATGCAACTCATGCGCGAGACCAAGTACCTGCAGCGTATGGGCGTGGACGTGCCGGAGTCGGCGAAGATGGTGCTCCTGCAGGAGGAGAAGTTCAAGTTCTACTTCAACGAGCTCGGGTACGCGCTGAAGGAGTACGCACGCGTGATGGGCAGCATCATCCCCGTGGCTAAGCCGCTTCTTGGCCCGCACATCGAGGACCTCGAGAAGAAGATCTCGCCCGGCCTCTACATCCTCACCTGGACCTCCATGAATATCGACGGCTACCTGCAGCGCGTGCACTCCGGCCTCGCAAGGTTGGAGGAGCTTATTGACAAGATCAACGACATCCTCGAGAACCGCGTGGACGCCAATCTGAAGGTAGTGAGCCGCACCATGCTCATCGACCTGCCCTCCGACCGCTCCTTCTCTTTCGAGGACTTCGTGGAGACGCAGACCAAGTTCATCAAGAAGGCGTCCGGATCGTTGGGCATCAAGAACAACGAGGTGGAGCGCGCGGTCAGCGAGCTGGTGGATATGGTGCGCCACCACCCGCGCGAGAACAACGAGCTGCCCATCAGCGACCACGCCGTGCAAGAGTTCACGCGCCACCACGAGAAGCTCATGTACCAGGCGGTGCTAGCAGCGACGCGCAACTCATTCAACAAGATGAAGAAGCGGCTCGGGTCGCGCTCCTCCGGCGGCTTCCTGTTCGTGGAGCGCCCGTTCTTCGACGTGGACGTGGAGCTGCGCATCCCCTCCGTCAACATGAACCCGAGCCTCGAGGAGATTCAACAGTCCATCAACACTGCCAAGAAGGTGCTGCGGTGCGCGAAGGACATCGACATGTGGGGCTCGCGCTCGAACCACAACTTCTACGAGCTCATCGCGCGCGACAAGGAGATCGTCAAGGTGGTGCTGCTGCTGACGGGATCCATCGAGGGCACCAAGCTCCAGGTGATGGACTACATCAACACTTTCTCCAAGTACGACTTCCTCTGGAAGCAGGACATGCAGAGTGAGTACAAGCGCTTCATGGACAAGCAGCCGTCGCTGGAAGCCTTCGAGGGCGAGCTGAAGAAGTACATGGCCATTGAGAAGGAGATCCAGCAGATTCCGCCTGTGCACAACATTGGCGCGCTTTCGTTGGAGACGCAGCCCATGAAGTACAGCTTGAAGGCGGAGGCGGGCGCGTGGAAGGCGCAGTTCGCCAAGAACTTGCACAATCAGGGCAACAAGGACCTCAAGGATATCTTTAACTACATCCGGGACGCAACCCTCAAGCTGAACCGCAAGGTTGAGGACTTGGAGGACGTGCGCAACGTGATGTTCGTCTTAAAAGAGCTCCGCGAGCGCGAGTCCGAGATTGACAACGTCATGGTCCCCATCGAAGAGATCTACAGCCTGCTGGGGCGCTACGAGGTGAAGGTGGCCAAGGAGGAGACAGACATGGTGGGCGACCTGCAGTACAGCTGGAAGAAGCTGCGCAACCTTGCGACGTCTGTGGCCGACAAGCTCTCGCAGCTGCAGGTCGGCTTCAAGCGTGAGCTCATCAAGGAGGTGAAGGTCTTCATCATCGACGTGGTCTCCTTCCGCTCCGACTTTGACAACCACGGGCCCATGGTGGAGGGGCTAGACCCCATGGAGGCGGTGGACCGCCTCAAGAAGTTCCAGCAGCTGTTCGACGTGCGTAAGCGCAAGTGGGTCAACTACTCCAGCGGAGAGGAGCTCTTCGGCCTCACCGTGACGCAATACCCCGAGCTTGAGAAGACGGAGCAGGAGATCCAGATGCTGGACCGGCTGTACTCCCTCTTCGTGACGGTGATCACCACCATCAACGGCTACGGAGAATTCTTCTGGGTGGACGTGATGACGCAGATCGACGCCATGTCCGAGCAGGTGCTGCAGTTCCAGGCGCAGTGCAAGAAGCTGCCCAAGAGTCTGCGCGGGTGGGCGGCCTTTCGCGACCTCAAGAAGAAGATCGACGACTTCCTGGAGATCCTGCCGCTGATCCAGGCGCTGTGCTCCAAGTCTATGCGCCCGCGCCACTGGGCCGAGGTGATGAGCGTGACGGGCAAGACGTTCAATCTTTCGGAGGATGTCTTCAAGCTGCAGCATCTGCTGGACGCCGACCTCCTTTCCAGATACGAAGAGTTGGAGGAGCTGACATCGGCGGCGGTGAAGGAGGAGCAGGTGGAGGTGAAGCTGGTGGCCATCGGCGAGGAATGGCAGGACCAGGTGTTCGAGTTCTCCAACTACAAGCACCGCGGCAACGTGATGCTGACGGGCTCCGTGACGGCCGAGATCGTGGAGAAGCTGGAGGACACGCAGATGGCGCTCGGATCAATGGCCACTAACCGCTACTCGGCTCCCTTCCGCGACGAGGTGCAGGGGTGGATCATCAAGCTGTCCACGGTGTCAGAGATCATCGAGATGTGGCTGGTGGTGCAGAACATGTGGTGCTACATGGAGGCGGTCTTCTCTGGGGGCGACATCGTTAAGCAGCTGCCACAGGAGGCCAAGCGCTTCCAGAATATCGACAAGAACTACATGAAAGTGGTGACCAACGCCATCGAGACGCGCAACGTGGTGATCACGTGCTACGACAACGAGCTGATGAAGAACCTCCTGCCGCACCTGACGGAGCAGCTGGAGCTGTGCCAGAAGTCCTTAACTGCCTTTCTGGACACGAAGCGCGCGGAGTTCCCGCGCTTCTACTTTGTGTCGGACCCCACGCTGCTGGAGATCCTTTCCCTTGGCTCTGACCCGCAGGCGGTGCAGCCGCACTTCCAGTCCGGCCTTTTCGACTCTCTCACCTCTGTCACCTTTGACAAGGTGGACAAGACCAAGATGATGGAGATGTTCTCGCAGCAGGGCGAGTGCGTGAAGTTCATCAAGGTGGACGAGTACGGGCACATGGAGGATTGCCCCGTGTACGCCGCCGGCAACATCGAGGTGTGGCTGCAGAAGCTCGTCGACGGCATGCAAATGTCCGTGAAAGGCATCATCAAGAAGGCGCAGCAGGTCGTGTCCGAGATACCTATTGAGGACTTCATGTTCACACACCCGGCGCAGATCGCGCTTCTCGGCATCCAGTTCTTGTGGACGTCGGACATGCAGACGGGCCTCACCAACGCCAAGACGGACAAGGCCATCATGAACAAGACGCTCAAGAAGGTGGACGCCATGCTACGCGAGATGATTGTCATCACCACGCGGGACACGCTCAATAAAAATCAGCGCACCAACCTCGAGACCATCATCACCATCCACGTGCATCAGCGCGACACCTCGGACGATCTGGTGAAGAAGAAGGTCAAGGACCCGAACGACTTCGAGTGGTCCAAGCAGGCGCGCTTCTACTGGAAGGACGAGCGCGACACCGTCATCATCTCCATCTGCGATGTCGACTTCGAGTACTCCTTCGAGTACCTCGGGGTCAAGGAGCGCCTCGTGGTCACCCCGCTCACCGACATCTGCTACGTCACCTTGTCACAGGCGTTAGGCATGTTCTTGGGAGGCGCCCCAGCCGGCCCTGCAGGCACCGGTAAGACGGAGACGACGAAGGACCTTGGCAACACACTCGGCAAGTACGTGGTGGTGTTCAACTGCAGTGACCAGATGGACTACAAGGGGATGGGCAAGATTTACCGCGGGCTGGCGCAGTCCGGGCTCTGGGGATGCTTCGACGAGTTCAACCGCATCAACCTCGACGTGCTCAGCGTGTGCGCCCAGCAGGTGTTCTGCGTCCTGTCCGCAATTCGCGAGCGCAAGCTGCAGTTCGTGTTCACGGACGGCGCAGTGGTGTCGCTTGACCCGCGCGTGGGTTTCTTCATCACCATGAACCCCGGGTACGCTGGGCGCCAGGAGCTCCCGGAGAACCTAAAGTCTCTGTTCCGCGGTGTGACAATGATGGTCCCCAACCGGCAGATCATCAAGAAGGTGAAGATGGCGGCTTGCGGGTTCCAGGAGAACGACTTACTGTCCAAGAAGTTCTTCGTACTGTACGGGCTGTGCGAGCAGCAGCTATCGAAGCAGGCGCACTACGACTTCGGCCTGCGCAACATCCTGTCAGTGCTACGGACCATGGGCGCCTCCAAGCGCGCCAACCCCGACAAGTCCGAGACCTTCTTGGTGATGCGCACGCTGCGCGACATGAACATGAGCAAGTTCGTGGCGGAGGACGTGTCCCTCTTCCTGGCCCTCATTGACGACCTCTTCCCCGGCCTGAAGGCGGACAAGGCGGTGTTCGAGGACATTGAGTCGGCCATGAACCGCATCTCGATCGAGCAGGGGCTACAGTTGTGGCCCTCGTGGCAGTCTAAGTGTGTGCAGCTCTATGAGACGTACCAGGTGCGCCACGGCATTATGCTGACGGGGCCCACGGGCGCGGGCAAGACCACCATCGCGGAGGTGCTGGCGGGGGCGCTGACAGAACTCGGTACCAAGCATGTCATCTGGAAGATGAACCCGAAGGCCATCACCGCCCCGCAGATGTTCGGGCGCATGGACGCCGCCACGGGCGATTGGACCGACGGCGTGTTCGCGGTCCTGTGGCGGCGCGCCGCGAAGAACAAGAACCAGAACACATGGATCGTGCTGGACGGCCCGGTGGACGCCATCTGGATCGAGAACCTCAATACGGTGCTGGATGACAACAAGGTGCTGACGCTGGCCAATGGCGACCGCATCCTCATGTCTGGCCTCATGAAGGCGATGTTCGAGCCCGAGAACCTCAACAATGCGTCGCCAGCGACCGTGTCCCGCGCGGGGATCATTTACGTGTCGGACGTGGAGCTCGGCTGGGTTCCGCTCAGCCGGAGCTGGACACAGACCCGCAGGGAGCAGGAGGCCAAAGTGCTCACGCCGCTGTTCGAGAAGTACATCGACAAGTTGCTGTGGGTCGTGCGCCTGACATGCAAGCCCGCCATGGGCGGGTTCCCTTGGGAGCACGTGAGCCGCGACTTTTGCTACGTCACCACGTGTATGGTACTTTTGGACGCGATCCTCGCTGCCAGCGTGAACTCGAACGAGTTCTACTCCGAGGAGCACTACGAGCGCATCTTCCTGTACTGCTGCACGTGGTCCATCGGCGCGGCGCTCGAGCTTAACGACCGCAAGAAGTTCCACGACGGCATGGTCTAGCTAGGCACCAACTTCCCCGATTTCCAGGACGACGAGACCATCTACGAGTTCTTCGTCGACGCGGAGACCACCCAGTGGCGCCACTGGTCTTCCAAGGTGCCCAAGTGGGAGTACCCCGCGGCGGAGGAGAAGCCGCGCTACGCGGATCTCGTCATCCCGACGCTCGACTCCGTACGCTTCGAGTTCCTGCTCGGGCTCGTGGCAAGCGTCGGCAAGGCCACGCTGCTGGTCGGCGGGCCCGGCACGGCCAAGACCACGACGGTGGACAGCTTCGTGCGCTCGTTCGACTCCGAGGAGATGATGAGCAAGTCCATCACCTTCTCGTCGCTCACCACGCCGAACATCTTCCAGTTCTCGGTGGAGGGGTCTGTGGAGAAGCGGCAGGGAAGGACCTTCGGCCCGCCCGGCGGCAAGAAGATGACCATCTTCGTGGACGATATCAGCATGCCCTCGATGAACGACTGGGGCGACCAGGTGACGAACGAGATCGTGCGCCAGCTGCTCGAGCAGGGCGGCATGTATAGCCTGGACAAGCCCATCGGCGACATGAAGTTTGTCGTGGACGTGCAGTACATAGCGGCGATGAACACCCCCGGCGGGGGGAAGAACGATATCCCCAACCGCCTCAAGCGCCACTTCTGCATCTTCTTCACGCCGCTGCCCGCAGTGGCGGCCATCAACAACATCTTTGGCGCGCTCATGGAGGGGCGCTTCGACGTCGGCACGTTCGACGAGGCCACCGTCGAGTCCGCCCAGAAGCTGGTGCCGATGACGGTGGAGGTGTGGAAGAAGGTGCAGCTGAAGATGCTACCCACGCCCGCCAAGTTCCACTACTTGTTCAACATGCGCGAGCTGAGCCGCGTGTTCCAGGGCGTGATGCTCGCTGTGCGCGACCGCTTCAAGAAAGACGCTCCAGAAGAGCCGCCCTTCGGTAGCAAGGTGGAGAGCGCGCAGGGGTACCTAGTGGGGCTGTGGAAGCATGAGTGCGAGCGCGTCTTCTGCGACAAGCTCACCACCAACGAGGACAAGATCTGGACCGTCAACCTCATCAACTCGCAGATGAAGGACAACTTCGGGGACGAGATGTACAAAACAGTAAGTGAGCCCCTCTTCTTCGTGGACTTTCTGCGCGAGCCCGAAATGGATGACGACACGGGGGAGGTGGTCGACTCCAACCCGTCCAACTACGAGAGCGTGCGCGGTCTCGAGCATCTCCGCTCCGTAGTGGAGGACCGCCAGCGCCAGTTCAACGAGGGCTCCAAGATCCTGAAGCTGGAGCTTGTGCTCTTCGAGGATGCGCTCCTGCACATGTCGCGCATCTCGCGCGTGCTCGCCATGGACCGCGGCAGCGCCCTTTTGGTCGGCGTCGGCGGCAGCGGCAAGCAGTCCCTTACCCGTCTGGCCGCCTACATCGCGGGCGCTTTCACCTTCCAGATAACTGTCACTAAGAGCTACAACCAGACCAATCTATTTGAGGACATCAAGAGCCTCTACAAGATGGCCGGCTTCAAGGGCCATAAGGTGGCGTTCATCTTCACCGACGCGGAGGTGAAAGAAGAAGGCTTCCTGGAATACATCAACCAGATCCTAATGACAGGCGAAGTCGCCGGCCTCTTCCCGAAGGACGAACTGGACATGATCGTCAACGACATCCGCCCAGCAATGAAGAAAATCGAACCCCACACCATCGACACGTGGGAGAATTTGTACGCCTTCTTTATGGGACGCGTGCGCAACAACCTGCACGTGTGCTTGTGCTTTTCTCCTGTGGGAGCGGCGTTTGCCCGCCGTGCGAGCCAGTTCCCGGGGCTCATCAACGGGTGCACCATTGACTGGTTCCTGCCGTGGCCGCTGCAAGCGCTCACGGCGGTGTCCACGAAGTTCATCGGGGACTATACAATGGCGTGTAGCGATGACTCCAAGCATGGGTTGCAGTTGCACATGGGGGAGGTACATAACAAGGTGACGAGCGCGTGCGCAGAGTATTTCGACAAGTTCCGGCGCCGCGCGTACGTCACCCCGAAGTCGTACCTGTCGTTCATTGCCGGGTACAAGGAGCTGTACGGCCGCAAGTGGAACGAGGTGAAGCTCCTCGCGGAGAAGATCAACTCCGGCCTGAACAAGCTCTTCGAGGCCAAGACGGACGTCAACAAGATGAAGGGCGAGCTCGCCATCAAGAACCAGGATCTGGCTGAGGCCCAAAAAGTATCCGCCAGCCTCCTAAAGGAGATCTCGGCGGGTACGGCCCTGGCGGAGAAAGAAAAGCAGAAGGTGTACGTCATCGTGGAGGGCGTGTCCAAGAAGGCCGCGGAGATCTCTGCCGTCAAGGAGGACGCGGAGCGCGACCTCAAAGAGGCGCAGCCCGCGTTGGATGCGGCGGTGGAGGCGTTGGCGTCCATCACGGCGAAGGACATCGGGGGGTTGAAGGCGCTGAAGAAGCCGCCGGACATCATCAAGAGGATCTTTGATACCGTGCTCTTGCTGCGCATGTTTCCCATCAACAAGGTTGGCTGGATCGAGAACAAGGGTGAGATGGTGTTGGAAGGGTCCTACGACCTCGCGGTGAAGATGATGTCCGACTCCAAGTTCCTGGACGCCCTCATCAGCTTCCCTAAGGACCAGATCAACGATGAGACTGTCGAGCTTTTAATGCCGTACTTCGCCAGCTCCGATTACTCCTTCGAAGCGGCGCAAAAAGCCTCCGGTAACGTCGCCGGGCTTTGCAACTGGACCAAGGCGATGTGTACGTACCATCAGATTGCGGTAGTGGTAGAGCCGAAGATCGTGTCTTTGCGGGCGGCCGAGGGAGAGCTGAAGATCGCCATGAAGGAGAAGGGACAGGCGGAGGAGAAGATGGCCGAGGTGCAGGCCAACCTCGACAAGATGCAGAAGCAGTTCGACGAGGCCATGCAGGAGAAGCAGCGTCTGGAGGACGACGCCATGTCCACCCAGCGCAAGATGGACTCGGCCAACGCCCTCATCACCGCCCTGGGAGGTGAAGAGTCCCGCTGGACGCAGCAATCGCAGGAGTTTGAGAACCAAATCCAGCGGCTGACGGGCGACTGCGCGCTTGCGTCCTCGTTCGTGTCCTACCTGGGCCCCTTCAACAAGGAATTCAGGGAGGTGCTGCTGCAGAGGGACTTTTACGGGGACTGCATTCAGAGGTCCATTCCGGTGACGGAGAATCTAGACGTGGCCAAATTCCTCGTGGAAGACGCGGAGGTGGGCGAGTGGAACATGGAGGGCTTGCCGACGGACGAACTCTCGATCCAGAACGGCATCATGGTCACCCGCGCAACCCGCTACCCCGTCCTTGTAGACCCGCAGGGCCAGGGGCTGACGTGGATCAAGAACCGCGAGGAGAAGAACATGCTGCGCGTGACGTCGCTGGTGGAGAAGCAGTTCCGCAACCACCTGGAGGACTGCATGTCCTTCGGCAAGCCCATGCTCGTGGAGAACATCGAGGAGACGCTCGACCCAGTGCTTGACCCCGTGCTGGAGAAGCGCTTCGTGCGCAAGGGCAAAGGGTTCATAATTCAGCTGGCGGACAAGGAGGTGGACTTCTGCGACACGTTCAACATGTTCTGCACCACGCGGCTGCCCAATCCGCACTACTCTCCGGAGATGTCCGCTAAGGTGACGGTGATCGATTTCACGGTGACGATGGTGGGGCTGGAGGACCAGCTGCTGGGCAAGCTGATCCTGAAGGAGAAGCACGAGCTGGAGGAGCAGCGTCTGGCCCTCATTGAGGAGGTGCAGAACTATAAGAAGAAGATCAAGCAGCTGGAGGACGACCTCCTGTACCGTCTCAGCAACAGCACGGGCAATCTGCTAGACGACACGGAGCTGATCGACGTCTTGGCGGTGACGAAGCAGACGGCGCAGGACGTCAACGAGAAGCTGCTGGTGGCCAGCGACACCAACGCCAAAATCACCGAGGCCTGCGAGGAGTACCGGCCGGTTGCCCACCGCGCTACTCTAGTGTACTTCCTGATTGCGGAATTCAGCACCGTGAATTGCATGTACCAGACCTCGCTGTTCCAGTTCAACGAGCTGTACGAGTACAGCATCGACAACAGCGCCAAGGCCACCATGCCGGCGAAGCGCATCGTCAACATCGTGGACTACTTGACGTACCACATCTACCTGTACATCCAGCGCGGCCTGTTCGAGCGCCACAAGCTCGTCTTCAGTCTCATGCTCACCAACAAGATCCTGGTCTCGGCCAAGGTGGTCAAGGCGGAGAACGTGAACATATTCCTGAAGGGCGGCGCGAGCCTGGACATTAATTCGGTGCGCAAGAAGCCAAAGGAGTGGCTGCCGGACTCCGCGTGGCTCGACGCCGTCGCCTTGTCCTCCAACTCCACCTTCTTCGACCTGCAGGAGTCTATTTATAGAAACGACGGGCTGTGGCGCCAGTGGTACGACCAGGAGGCTCCGGAGCAGGCCAAGGTGCCCGACTACGACGACAAGATCAACAAGTTTGAGAAGATGTGCGTGGTGAGGGCCATCAGGCAGGATCGCACGCTCATCTCCGCGCAGGACTACATCACTGAGGCGCTCGGGCAGCAATTCGTGGATTCCTTGCCATTAAACATGGAGTCCACTTGGCAAGAGTCCAACTGCCGAGTGCCCCTCATCTGCCTTCTGTCCCCCGGCGCGGACCCCACCAAGCTGATCGAGGACCTGGCCAAGAAGCAAAAGATCAAAACGTACGGCGTATCGATGGGTCAGGGCCAGGAGGTGATCGCCCGCAAGTACATGTCCACCGCCACCGTGGATGGCCTGTGGGTGCTCCTCCAGAACATGCACCTGGGCTTGCCGTACCTGGACGAGGTGGAGCAGTTCCTGGTCAAGGCGGAGGAGATCCAGGAGGACTTCCGCCTGTGGATCACGGCGGAGCCTCACCCGCAATTCCCCATCGGGCTGCTGCAGATGGGCATCAAGATCACCAACGAGGCGCCCGTCGGGATGAAGGCTGGGCTGCGGAACTCGTACTCGTGGGTGAGCCAGGACATGCTGGACGTGGTGCAGCGCTACGAGTGGCGGCAGATGCTGTACATCATGTGCTACCTGCACTCCTCCGTGCAGGAGCGCCGCAAGTTCGGACCCATCGGCTGGAACGTGCCCTACGAGTTCAACCAGTCGGATCTCTCCGCGTGCACGCAGTTCCTGCAGAACCACCTCATGGAGATGGACGCCAAGAAGGCCAACCAGCCCACCTGGGCCACGGTGCGGTACATGATCTCGCAGATCCAGTACGGCGGGCGCATCACGGACGCCATGGACGAGCTGTTGATGGACACGTATGCGGAGAAGTACTTCCACTCGGGCGCGCTTGAGAAGAACTACGAGCTCTTCCCCGGGTACAACGTGCCGGACTGCCTTGAGATTGCGCAGTTCCGACTGGCGATCGAGAACCTGCCCGCGCAGGAGAGCCCTGAGATCTTCGGCCTGCACACCAACGCCGACCTCACCTTCCGCACCCTGCAGGTGGCGGGCAGCATCAGCACCATCATCGAGACCATGCCCAAGTCGGGCGGCGGCGGCGGCGGAATGTCCCCCGAGGAGCTGGTTGACAAGACCGCGGAAGAGCTTCTGGCCAAGGTGCCGGCCACCTTCCACAAGGAGGACACAATGGACAAGCTGCGCAAGCTGCCTGGCGGGCCCGTGCAGCCCCTCACGGTGCATTTGCGGCAGGAGATCGACAGGCTCAACACTATTTTGGACATCACCAGGAAGACGCTGTCCAACCTGCGGCTGGCCATCGCCGGGACCATTGCGCTGTCGGGGGACCTTGTGGACGCGCTTAGTTGCCTTTTCAACTCGCGCATCCCCGCCAGCTGGCTGGGTAAGTCATGGGAAAGTGCGACACTGGGCAATTGGTTCGCCGGGCTGCTGCAGCGCTTCGACCAGCTACACCGCTGGCTCAACACCGGGCGGCCCAAGGCCTACTGGCTCACCGGATTCTTCAACCCTCAGGGATTCCTCACCGCCATGAAGCAGGAGGTGAACCGCAAACACGCTGCCGACAAGTGGGCTCTGGACGACGTGGTGATGAGCAGCGAGGTGACGCACCCGCCCAAAGACTTTGAGAACCTGCGCGAGGCGGCCTCAGAGGGCGTGTTCGTCTACGGGCTGTTCCTGGACGGGTGCGCGTGGCACGGAAAGGAGAATCGCCTCGTGGACTCGGAGCCCAAGAAGCTCAACGTGCCGCTGCCCGTGCTTTACGTCACAGGCGTACAGGCGAAGGACAAGAAGAAGGACGCGATACTGTCGACGTATTTTGCGCCGACATACCGCATGAAGAAGCGCACCGGGCAGTTCTACATCGACAAGTTTGAGCTCCGCACCGAGGATCCCATCACCAAGTGGATCGTCCGCGGGGTCGCGCTGCTCTGCACCATCGACTAGACCGTTAGTTCCTTCGTTGGGTCCTTCATGTGGTCCTTCGCGGGGTTAGTTTAGATGCCGCCTCCTGTTGCTGTGTGGCTTGCGACCACTGTTCTTGCGTTGAGAATGAGCGGCGAGCGGGGGACACTCTAGTGGAAGGTTGTGGCTTTGTAAACAGATAGAGATATATTGGGCAGTATCGGCATATCGTACTGCGCATGTTGTACAGACAGGGTATAAAACGTGTGAGTGTATTATTATATATGGATGACTTATTTGCTGTCC
>Ga0138268_1055435_pt1 | contig 13764 bp, 16 predicted proteins | sample RNAICE20151125_FD_106934 | JGI IMG/M metagenome (GOLD analysis project Ga0138268, IMG submission 106934) | Metatranscriptomics of polar marine prokaryotic and eukaryotic communities from Arthur Harbor ice station, Antarctica -... | ecosystem: Environmental > Aquatic > Marine > Unclassified...
GTTTATTCACAAAAGACAGCCTCACCAATGAGGAATACGTTCAGAAATACAGTTTGATTTACCTCAATCAGAGAAAGATTGCGGAAGACAAGCTGGAAAAAATCAAGACGAATGATGAGAATGTGAAAGCTATGGGCGACTTCCTTAACGAAGACGGCCGTTGCATGTTCATGTTCGCAGTCCAAAACGCGACAGGTGTTCCCGTTAGTTATACTATCGAGCCACCAGTTGGTCTTAAGGCTAAGGCTGTTCTCATCTTGAGAGCCAGATCCCCAAAGATGACCAACCCAGACGACAACATCGTTCTCGATGCTTCAAACATCGATAATGAAATTATCTTCATGGAAATCAACAAAGGTATTATGGAGAATCTTTACAATGTTTGTAACGAGGTCTTCATGCCAATCCTTGGTAACCCAGTTAACATGGTTGGATGGTCCGATCTCGTGTCCAAGGATCTCATGGACAAGTTCCATGTTTTCTTGGCCCACACTTACGTCACCATCGGATAGATCAAGGGAAGAACCCTCCTCCCTCTCCCAGCCAATGACGTCACTGCTAGTGCCACCACCTCAAGCAAGGATAAAGCCGTACTTCTTGAAACCGCTATCGTCCACTGGACAAAGCAAATCAAGTCTGTCCTTAAGAGAGATCCAGAAATGGCTCTCAAGAACGGAAAGCATCCAGATCCTATCACTGAAGTCAACTTCTGGAGAGACCAATCATCAGATCTCAACGCTATTTATAAGCAATTGAGCTCTGAGAGAATCAAGAAGGTCTTGAAGTTCCTTGAGCAAAACAAATCTACCTATACTGGTCCATTTAGCAAGCTCCAAAAGGAAGTTCAAATCGCCAGATCTGAGTCCAACGAGAACTTCAGATATCTTGAAACTCTTATGGATCTCTTCAACAAGCTTACCGATGAGACTCAAGAACTTGCCGATTTGGTTGATGTGTTCAAGCCAATTATGCACACCATTCTCCTCATCTGGACTTACTCTCAATATTACAACACTCCAGCTAGACTTGTTGTTCTTATCAGAGAGATCTGCAATGCTATCATCAACAGATGCAGAGGCTACATTGATGGACCAACCATCTTTGGATTCATCGCCGGTGAAGAAGCCAAAGTTGCTGATACCAAGCTTGCTCAAGCTCTCGATGTATGCACTCAATTCAAGATGTGCTACTTCGAGTACAAGGAGATCTCCAAGAACCAATGGAAAATCACTACCAACGCTCTTTTCGTCAGATTAGATTCATTCTCCGAGAGATGCCAAGACATTATGCATCTTACCAGCACCATTATTCAATTCTCTGCTCTCCAGAAGATTGAAATTGGTAGCACCAAGGGAAAGACTCTCACTGCCACAGTTGAGCAAATCTTCCAAGAATTCACCCAAGCTCAAAACCAATTCACTGCTATCTCATACGATATCATGGATATTGAGAAGAAAGAATTCGACGATGATTTCTACAAGTTCAGACAAAGAATCAAGGAACTCGAGAGAAGAATCGCTTCTATCTTGACCCAATGTTTCGATGACTCTGACACCATCATTGGAAAGTTCAAGCTTCTCGATTCATTCGCCAGTCTCTTGAACAGACCAATTATCCAAGATGAGCTTGAGAAGAAACATATCGTCCTTCTTGATCTCTACAAACAAGATCTTAAAGTTGTTGGAACCCTCTTCATGGAAGGTAAAGCACTTGTTGACTCATCTGATGAGAAAGCTCCAATTTTCAAGAACTTGCCACCAATCTCTGGAGCCCTCAACTGGACTAACGGTCTTCTTGAGAGAATCAATGAGCCAATGGAGAAACTTTCCATGCTCTCTCAATCTATCCAAGATAGAGAAGAGTTCAAGGATGTCCAAAAGCTTTATATCTCCCTCTGCAAAAACTTGAAGGAGTATAACAAGCAAAAGGTCGTTCAATGGGAGCACGGAGTCGAGAAGAACACTGAAGATCAACTCAACAAATTCTTGCTCTATAGAGAACAAACTGAGATGGGATTCATTAGAGTCAATTTCGACCCAGTCCTTGTCAGACTCCTTAGAGAAGTCAAATATCTCCTCCTTATGGATATTGAGGTCCCAGAAAGAGCTCAACTTCTCTTCAAGAGAGTCAATGTCTACAGATCCCAAACCGGAAACTTAGAGATTGTCTGCGACATGTACAATGAAATCCTTTCCATTTTACTACCAGTTGAGAAGCCACTTCTTCAAGATAGAATCAACAAGATGAACAACACTCTTCAGCCAGGTATCGATGACTTGAAATGGAACACTCAAAATAGAGATCCATTTATCAACAACTGCATGACCATTGTTTCCGATGTTGATATCCTCGTCAAGAAGATGAAGGAGAACATCAGAAAGATGGAGATCATGATGAAGACATGGGAGAAACCACTCTTCGACAGAAAGCCAAAGCCATTCGCCCCAGAAGATGTTGAACAAATTCATCAAGCTTTAGTTATCTCAAGACTTGAAGATGTCAGAAACTATGGTAAAGAAATCCACAAACTCCTCAAAGATACCTTTGAACACATCAAGCCAGACAAGAAGCATCCAACTTGGATCGCTTACGTCGACTATGTGAACTCATTGTGCATTGGAGGAATCACTGAAGGTATCTGCGCTTCAATGAGCTACCTTGCCGACCAAATCTCTATCCCATACAACAAGCACCATCAACTTCTCCCTATCTTCGATATCAGAGTTGATTTACAAGATAGAGATGTTATCTTTGATCCACCAATCGATTATTCCCCAAAAGGAAACGGTATCAGAGATATCATTCAAAAGATCATCGATGATTTCGTATCACTTTCCATTCAAATGCCAAGACTCGATACCAACTCCGGTGATTACCTCCCAGAAGTGAAGGATCAATTCGCTATCTTTGGAGCCACCAACCACGTCTCTTTACAATTCCAAGAGATCTTAGATGCTACCAACCAATTCCTTGCTACTTACAGTGACAAATCATTCCTTTGGGAGAAGACCCTTGAGGAAGATTTCGAAGCTTTCCTCGACACCGGTATTGACCCAAGAGAGCAAAAGCACGTCAAGATCAACGAGGATGGAGAAGAAGAAGAGGATGAGACATTCAAATGGATGTCTGAGAAGATCTTGGAGGGAGTTAAGACCAAGCAACCATCTCTTGAAGCTTTCCACGAAAAGATCACCATGCTCACTGGTATCAAGCACGAGATCAACGACATGAAATAATCCATTGATATTGGATGGTTGAGAGTCAACTCTACCCCATTGATCACAGCCCTTCAAAAGACTATTGTTCTCTGGATCGATACTTATATCAACTTCCTTCTTGACAACACTGTCAGGCAAATTAAGAACATTGAGAATTTCATTAACGATGTTACTTAAGGTATCACTTCCCTTCCAAAGGAGGCCAAGACTGAGAAAGACAAGTCTCTCCTCATGAAGGTTATGGGTCACTTGAGAGATGTCAAGATGATCAAGGATAGAACTCTTGATCAAGTTGGTCCAATGAAGGCCACCATTGATCTCCTTAAGAAGCACAGAACTATGGAGCTTATTGATGGAGAGGACTTCACCGTCAAGCTTGAGAACTCTAAGACAGCTCTTATTGAAGTCAGTGAGAGAGCTCTTGGTCCAGTTAAGGAAGCAATTCTCCCACTTCAAACCCAAGAAGCATCCAACATTAAATCAAGACTTAGAAAATTTGAGATTAAGGTTGGAGAATACAGAATGCAATTCCAAAAAGACTGCCCATATCACATTAATGCATCTTCCCCAGATATTATCGCTGCTGCTTATGACAGAATTACCGAATACTTCAACAAGACTGGAGATATTGAAAATGAAGCCGCTGATCTTAACAATCTTGAGACTCTTTTCGATATCCAAAAGTCTACCTACAAGCAACTTAAAGACTGCGGATCTGAACTCTGCTTGCTTAAGCAAATGTGGGATTTGATCTCTTTGATCGACTTCCAATTTGAGGCTTGGAAATCTACTCTTTGGGAGAAGATTGACACTGAGGTTCTCATGCAACTTACCAAAGACATGCAAACCAAGTAATGCAACCCACAATCTCCATAAAACAAGGATATTAAGAACTGGAAATCATTCCTTTCCCTTAACGAGAGAGTTAAGAACATGAACATCATCCTTCCTTTGATCAATCAATTGAGATCTCCATTCATGATGGACAGACATTGGAAAAAGCTTGAGGTCATAACCGCTAAGACTATTGACCATAAAGCTGCTTCTTTCTGCCTCGAGAACTTGGTTGAACTTGATCTCTTCAAATTTGCTGAAGAAGTCAATGAAATCGTTGACGGAGCTGCTAAGGAAGCTAAGATCGAGATTAAATTGAACAACATTCAAAAAGTCTGGGAAGAGTCTGTTTTCGAATTCAAAGATTACAAAGAAGTTCCAGTCCTCCACGCTCTTGATGAGATTATGGAGAGTGTTGATCTCCACTCCATGGAGCTCATGGGTATGATGTCATCCAAAGATGTCGAAGAGTTCAAGGAGAAAGTCATGTTCTGGTAAAAGAACTTGAAGACTGTCGATCAAGTCATTACCATTTGGGTTAAGGTCCAAAGACAATGGCAAAGACTCGAGCCAATCTTCTTGGCCTCTGAGGATATCAGAGCCCAGCTACCAGATGACACCAGAAGATTCGAGCAAATTGACGCCTCATTCAAAGAAATGATGAGAGAGGCTAAGGAAGAACCAGGAGTTGTCTTCGCTTGTACTTTCGAGGGAAGAGAAGAGCTTTTGAATAACTTCTTCAATGAAATTGAGCTTTGCGAGAAGGCTCTTTACTCCTATCTTGAAGAAAAGAAGAAGGTCTTCGCTAGATTCTATTTCGTCTCTATGCAAGCTCTTCTTGATATCCTTTCCAACGGTAACAACCCAGAAAAGGTTGATGAATATCTTGGAGATTGCTTCGATGGAATGAAATGCCTCGACTTCGTTAAAGGTCCAGGAATTCCATATCCATCTAAGAGAGCAAAGGGTATGTGGTCCAAAGAAGACGAATATGTTCCATTCTTTGGAGAGTTCACCATGGCTGGTGCCGTCGAGAACTATCTCTGTGATTTAGAGAGATGCATGCAAACTACTCTTAGAGACGTCCTCGAAAAGGCCAAGTAAAGTGCTGACCTTTGGGGTATAGAGAACAAGAGAGAGCTCTGGCTCGATGACCAATGTGCTCAGATTTCCCTCCTCGCCACTCAAGTTATGTGGACTGATGAGACCATCAGAGCCTTCGATGATCTTGAGGGAGGAAGTGAGACCGCTATGAAAGAATACCTTGTTTTGATTATCAACAGAATCAAGGCTCTTATTGAATAAGTCAGAAACCCACTCTCAGGTGACTTGAGAAACAAAATCATTACCATCATTACCATTGATGTGCATGAGAGAGATGTCATTGAAGAATTCTGCATTAAAAAGATTCAAGATCAAGGCATGTTCATTTGGGTAAGACAACTTAGATTCTACATGGAATTTAAGAGCGCAAAGGATGAAAAGAGAGTTTGTGTTCCAAAGATTTGCGATTGGTAAACATACTACAACTATGAGTACGTCGGTAACTGTGGAAGACTCGTTATTACTCCACTTACTGATAGGTGCTACATCACTCTTACTCAGGCTCTTAACTTATCTATGGGAGCCTCTCCATAAGGTCCAGCTGGTACCGGTAAGACAGAAACTACCAAGGATCTCGGTAGAGCTCTTGGTCTTCAAGTCGTTGTATTCAACTGCTCAGATCAAATGAACTACATGTCCATGGCTCAGATTTTCATGGGTCTTGCACAAACCGGATCTTGGGGTTGCTTCGATGAGTTCAACAGAATCTCTATTGAAGTATTGTCTGTTGTCTCTACTCAAGTCAAATATTGCCTTGATGCCATTAGAGAGCTTAAGCTTAACCCAGCCAAGAACATGTTCGTGTTCATGGATTTCGATGAAATTTTCCTTAGAATTACTACAGGTTTCTTCATTACCATGAACCCAGGTTATGCTGGTAGAACTGAACTCCCAGAGAACTTGAAGGCTCTTTTCAGATCATGCGCAATGGTTGTCCCAGACATCGTTAAGATTTGCGAGAACATGCTCATGTCTGAAGGTTTCACATGTGCCAAAGATCTTTCCAAGAAGTTCATGTGCTTGTATGATCTTTCAAAATCTCTCTTATCCAAGCAAATCCATTATGATTGGGGTCTTAGAGCAGTCAAGTCTGTGCTTAGACAAGCTGGTGGTCTTAAGAGAGCTGAACCAGATATTCTTGAGGATATTATCCTTAAGAGAGGTCTTAAAGATTTCAACTGGCCAAAGATTGTCGTCGAAGACAGAAACATTTTCGATGGTCTTATTAGAGATCTTTTCCCAAATATTATTATCGTTCCATAAGTTAATGAAGAACTCCAAAACAGAGTTATCAAATCTGCAAAGGATTTGAACCTTCAAGCCAACGCTGAGGACTTATTCGTACTCAAAGTTGTCCAACTTGCAGAAATTCTTGATGTTAGACATTGCTGCTTCATAATTGGAAACCCAGGAGCTGCCAAGACTACCATCTGGAAGGTTCTTGCTGGTGCCTAAACTATGGGTGGAATGGACACCATCTATGATATCATTGATCCAAAAGCTGTCTCTGCAGATGAGCTTTTTGGATGCATGAACCCAAAATCAAAGGAATGGAAAGATGGTGTATTGTCTGTCATCATGAGAGATATGAACAAAAACAACGGTCCATATAAGCCACATCACAAATACAAGTGGATTATTCTTGATGGTGATGTCGATCCAGAGTGGATTGAATCCCTTAACACTGTCATGGATGACAACAAGGTGCTCACTCTCGTATCTCAGGAGAGAATTCCTTTGACCCCACCAATGAGACTTATTCTTGAGGTATCTCATCTTAAGAATGCTACCCCAGCTACTGTCTCAAGAGGTGGTGTACTCTTCGTGAATGACTCTGATGTCGGATGGAGACCATATTTCGATTCTTGGATCGCAGGATACAAAAAGAGTGACGATGATGTTGCTGATTCAGTTTTCTAACTTGCTCTTTCCTAATATCTTGGCGATGCTGTCGTTGATGATCTTAGAGGCAAATCTCATATTACTCCAATTTGTGATATGCAATGCTTCCAATCATTGACCATGATTATTGATAAACTTTATCAAAGATGCCATCAAGTTAAAGCACAAAACGATCTCTTAAAGAGATTGAAGGAAGATGCTTAAGTTGATAGAATCAAGGAAATATATGAAGCTTTCTTCATCTTCGCCGCTATGTGGGCTTTCGGAGCCTCTCTCGATGAAGATAAAGTCTCTTTCTCCAACTCCATCAAGTCTTTGACCACTGGAAATCTTAAATTCCCAGAGGCAGGATAAGTTTTCGATTACTACTATGATGTTATCGAAGGTAAATGGACTCATTGGGATGAGCAAGTTGTTGAGTTCAACAAAGATTTCGAAGGACTTTTCAGCAACCTTGTTGTTCCAACTGCTGATACCACCAGACAAACTTTCCTGTTAGATCTTCATGTCCTTTCTAAGAAAGGTATGATCTATGTCGGAGCTGCTGGTACCGGTAAGACCACTATTATCTCAAACTACTTCACTACCCTTGACAAAGATTCAGTTCTTACATCATCCATGAACTTCAACTCTTACACTGATTCAGCTGCACTCCAAGTCGTTATTGAATCAAGTGTTGATAAGAGAGCCGGTAGAACTTTCGGTCCACCACCATCAAAGACCCTCATCTATTTCTTAGATGACATGAACATGCCATATCTTGATAAATATGGAACCCAATCTCCAATCTGCCTCATTAGACAAATCATCGATTACGGTGTTGTTTATGACAGAGACCACTTGGAAGAGAAGAAATATCTTGTTGACATCATGTTCACAGGATGCATGAACCCAAAATCTGGATCTTTCATTATTGATCTTAGATTGACCAGACACTCAACTCTTGTTTCTTGCTTGGTATCTGAGAGAGAAATTTTGAAAACAATCTATTTCTAGATTCTCGATAATCATATGTAGCCGTTCGACAAATCGTTTAAAGACTTAAGTTTGCGGATAGTCAATGCAACGATGACGGTGTTCTTGGCAATTGCAACGAACGCTCAATTCATGCCTACAGCTAAAAAGTTCCATTATCAATTCAACTTGAGAGATTTCTCAAAGATTATCCAAAACATCTGTCTTGCTTAACCTAATATTTACAAGAACAACCCTCTAGGTGTTGTCAGAATGTGGGCACATGAGTGCCACAGAGTCTGGAGAGATAGATTCATTACTGATTCAGATGTTGAACTTTACATGTCTTTCATGAACAACGGATGCAAAGAATTCCCTGACATTAAGCCAGATGAGATCTTTGCTGAGCCATTGTTATATACTTCATATGTCAAGGCTTGTGAAGGCCATGAAGCCACTTACTTCCCAGTTGATCAAATGGAAGCTTTAAAGGTCATTCTTGAAGCTAAGCTTGAAGAATACAATGAGAATGTTGGAAGCATGAACCTCGTTTTGTTCGATGTTGCCATGGAACATATCTCTAGAATTGCTAGAATTATCCACCTTCCAGTCGGTTCAGCCCTTTGTGTCGGTGTTGGTGGTTCCGGAAAGTAATCTCTTTCTAAATTGACTGCCTTCATCATGGGATATGATGTTATTAGAATTGTTGTCACATCATAATACAAACTTGCTGATCTCAAGACTGATATCCAAACCATGTTCACCAAAGCAGGTGTTGCTGGAACTCAACTCCTCTTTATTTTGACTGATTCTCAAATCGCTGATGAGAAATTCTTGGTTTATATCAATGATCTCTTGTCTTCTGGATGGATTCCAGAATTATTCCCTAAGGATGAGCTCGATGGTCTTATTGGTAAGATCAGATCTGAAGCTAAACAAGCAGGATGTCAAGATGTCCCAGATGAGCTCTTCGACTTCTTCCTCGATAAAGTGAGAAAGAACCTCCATTTGTGCCTCTGTTTCTCACCAGTCGGTGATCTATTCAGAATCAGAGCAAGAATGTTCCCCGGAGTCATCAATTGTACATCTATCGATTGGTTCTTCGAGTGGCCAAGAAACGCTTTGGTTGATGTTGCTACTAGAAAACTCATCGATGTAGAGTTCCCAACTGACCAAATCAGAGAAGGAATCGCAGCTAACATGGCTGAGACCCATATTGCCATTGGTGAAGCTAACAAAGAATTCTTAGCTGTTGAGAGAAGATATAACTATACTACTCCAACATCTTTCTTAGAGTTGATTAAATTCTATGAAATGCTTTTAGGACAAAAGCAAGGAAAGATCACTGATCAAATTAACAGACTTGAAATCGGACTTCAAATCATGAAGTCTACCGTCGAGAAGGTCATGGCCCTTCAAGATTTACTTAAAATTAAGATGGTGGATGTTGAAATCGAGAAGAAGAAGACTGATGAGCTTATTGAAATTGTCAACAAGGAAAGTGCTGATGCTAAGATTGAAGCCGATGCTGCCGCTATTCAAGAAACTGAGACAATTGCTATGACTGATGCAGCTAAAGCTGAAAAGGAAGCTTGTGATATCGAACTTGCTGAGGCTGTCCCAGCTATGGAGAGAGCTACCGAGGCTGTTAACTGCCTTGAGGTCAAATCCATTTAAGAGCTCAAGTCTCTTGCCAATCCACCACCAGCCTGTATTGAGGTCTCTAAAGCTGTTTTGATCTTACTTAAAGGTGAAAAGAAAAATCATGCATGGGGTAACGCACAAAAGATGATGGGAAATCCAAAGAAATTCATTGAAGATATCCAAAGTTTTGATGGTGATAACATTGATGATTGGAAATTGAATGATCTTCAACCACTTTTGAAACTTGAATTCTTCTCCAAAGAAGCAATGTGGTCCAAGAGTCAAGCTGCTGCTTATCTCTGTGGTTGGATTGTCAACATTATTATTTATAATTCCATCTTCAAGAAGGTTAAGCCACTTAAGGATAAAGCCGATGCTGCTCAAGCTATGGCTGATTAAAAATCCGCCGAGCTAGCTGTCGTTATTGAACAAGTTAGAGTCATTAACGAAAAGGTCGATGCTTTAAAACAATAACTTGCTGATGCCGTTGCCGCCAAAAAGCAGGTAGAGGATGAAGCACAAGAACTGCTCGATCAACTTGGTCTCGCCAACAGACTCACTGGTGGACTTGCCGACGAGAACAAGAGATGGAGCATCAATGTTGTTACTATGAAATCCGAGAGACTTACCATGATTGGTGATGCTCTTATTTCTGCTGCTTTCGTGTCATATATTGGTCCATTCAACTATATCTTCAGAGCTTAGATCTGGAAAGATACCTGGTTACCAGATATCATTTCCAAATCTATTCCAATCACTGATGGAATTGATCCACTTATGGTTCTTGCCAATGCTGCTGATCAAGCTGTTTGGAAGACCGAGGGACTTCCAGCTGATAGAGTTTCTCTTGAAAACGCAGCTGTTGTTGTTTCTTGCAACAGATATCCACTTATCATTGATCCACAACTCTAAGGACAAAAATGGTTGAGAGGTAGAGAAGGAGCTGAAATGATTGCCATTCAACTCAGTGCCAAACAATGGCTCAAAAAGGTCGAGATGGCTGTTTCAAACGGTAACACTCTCATGATCGAATCTATTGGACAAGATATTGATGCCATTCTTGATCCACTTCTATCCAAACAATTTGTTAAGAAGGGAAGAAATTTCGCAGTTAGACTCGGATCTGAAGATGTTGAAATTTCTCCAACTTTCAAACTTTATCTCCAAACTAAACTGATTAACCCTCATTACAAACCAGAAACCGCTGCTCAATGTACGATTATTAACTTCATTGTCACAGAGTCTGGTCTTGAGGATCAACTTCTTGCAATGGTTGTAAAGGTCGAAAAGCCAGATCTTGAACAAACTAAAGAAGACTTGGTGAGCAAGTAGAATGAATACATGATCACCCTTGCTGGTCTTGAGTCAGGATTACTCCAAATGTTGTCTGACGCTGATCCAGATACTATTCTCCAAAACTTTGCTCTTATTGAGTCTCTCGAAGTCACCAAAAAGACTTCCTCTGAGATCAAGATCCAATAAGATATTGCTCTTGAGACTGAGAAGAAAATTAACTTCTTGAGAGAGATCTATAGAAGAGTTGCAGCTGAAGGTGCCATGCTTTATTTCATGCTCATCAAGCTCTGTATTGTTGATCACATGTATCAATACTCTCTTGAGTCTTTCACCACCTTCTTCTTCAAGGCTATTGATAAGACTGAATCCTTTGAAGAGGAAGATCATAGAGTGCTTGCCCTTAGAGAAGTCATTAGAATGACCATCTATCAATGGGTCCTCAGAGGTCTTTTCGTAAGACATGCTCTTATCTTTAGATGCCAACTTACTTTCAGACTCATGTCCAAGAAGATCATGAATACCGAATACACTGAGAGAGAAATGAATTACTTGATCAATTGCCCAACCAACACTAGTATTGTTAACCCACTCAAAGAGTGGTTACCAGATCTTGCCTGGTTCGGTCTCCAAAAATTGAATGAAATTGAAGGTTTCGAAAACTTCGTTCAATAACTTGAGAAAGAAGCTCCAAACAGATTCAAGGATTGGTACAACGAGCTTGCTCCAGAGGATGAGAAACTTCCTCTTGAATGGAAGAAACTCGATCAAATGCCATTCCAGAAGCTTTTGGTCATCAGAGTACTCAGACCAGATAGAATCACTACTGCTCTTGATAACTTTATTAGACATAATCTTCCTAAGGGAGGAGAATTTGTTGACTGCGATTCAACCTCCAGTTTCGCTCAAATCTTGTTATCTTCATACATGGATTCAACGACCCAAACTCCAATCTATTTCATTCTCTCACCTGGAGCTAATCCAGTTCAAGCTGTAGAGTAACTTGCTAGAGGACAAGGAAATGATCCATCTAAGATGCTCCATCAAGTCGCCTTGGGACAAGGTCAAGATGTTGTTGCCATGGCCAAGCTCGATATTGGACACAAAGACGGTCACTGGGTCATGCTCCAGAATGTCCATCTCATGCCAAGTTTCCTCTTGGATCTTGAGAAGAAACTCGATCACTTTGCTATTGAAGGATCAAACCCAACCTTCAGACTGTTCATCTCATCTGATCCAAACAAAGCCATCCCAATTGGTCTCCTTGAAAAGTCAATTAAATTGACCAACGAGCCACCAATGGGAGTGAAGCAAAACCTTAAGAGAGCTTTCACCTTCTTCAACAAAGAAGAAATCGAAGATAAAGATCCAAAGGTCAAGACTATTCTCTTCGCTCTTTGCTACTTCCATACAGTCATGTCTGAAAGAAGAAAGTTCGGAGCTAAAGGATGGAACATGAAATATCCATTCAACATGGGAGATCTTAGAGATTCAGCTATTATCCTTAACAATTATCTTGAAAACAACGCTTCTTCAGGTAAAGTACCATGGGATGATCTTAAGTATCTCTTCGGAGAGATCATGTACGGTGGTCATATTGTTGATGATTGGGATAGAATCCTTTGTGCTGCCTATCTTGATCAACTCATGAACGATCTCCTCCTTGATGAAGCAGAATTATTCCCATTCATTGAAGGAAAGAACATCACATTCAGATGCCCATAAGCTCAACCTTATGAGAAATACATTGAGTATATCGAAACCGAGTGCCCAGCAGAGACTCCACTTGCCTTCGGTATGCATCCAAATGCTGAAATTGATTTCAGAACTATGCAATGTGTTGATCTTTTCATGCAACTCCAAGAAATTCAACCTAAAGAAAGTGGAGCAGCAGTTGGTGGTTAGACTATTGAAGAAAAGATCAAAGAATTCATGGTCAGAGTTGCTGATGAAGCTCAACTTGATTCCAACAAGCTAAACATCGACGATATTGCCGGTAAGCTTAGTGAAGAAGGAAGAACTCCTTATCAAAATGCCTTCATGCAAGAATGCGAGTACATGAATATCCTCATCAGAGCTATTACTTCCTCTCTTGCTGATATCGAACTTGCCTTTAGGGGAGAGCTCACTATGACTGAGTAAATGGAAACCTTGATGGAATCCATTGCCTTAAACAGAGTTCCAGCTCCATGGACTAAGGTCGGATATACCTCTCAAAGAGGTCTTGGATCTTGGTTAGATAACCTCAAGGCTAGACTTGACCAATTGAACTTATGGAAAGATGATCCAATCAACATCCCTAAGGTCACTTTCTTGAACAGACTGTTCAACCCACAATCTTTCCTTGCCGCTATTAAGCAAGTTTATGCCGGAGAGAAACAACTTGAGCTTAACAAACTTACCGTACAGACTGATGTATTGAAGAAGCTCTATTGGGAACCAGATCTTCCACCAATTAAGGAAGGTGCCTACGTCTTCGGTATGCAAGTTGAAGGTGCTAGATGGGATCCAGCCGTCGGACAACTCGATGAATCTTTCCCAAAGAAGCCTTTCAGTGTCATGCCAGTCGTTAACTGCAGAGCTGCCTTACTCTCAACCGACACCAAGAAAGATCTTGGCTTATATCAATGCCCATGCTACAAGACCGAGGCTAGAGGTGCTACATTCGTCTTCACGGCTCAAATGAAGACAAAGCTTCCTCCAGCTAAGTGGGTTATTGCTGGTGTCGCTATCATTCTGGATGTAGAAGGTGTTTCTGATGCTTTCGCCCCAGGAAAAGAGGTCCCTCTTGTCTGAGAGACTTGATAAATAAAAC